>OFGZ01000981.1_pt1 | contig 17243 bp, 26 predicted proteins | sample 1521871 | NCBI WGS metagenome assembly OFGZ01 (sample SAMEA3504091, study PRJEB24116) | mouse gut metagenome | biome: mouse gut; feature: mouse-associated habitat; material: faeces | place: Denmark | collected 2011
GATTTTGAGATCGAGGCTGACAAGGACCTCGCCGTCTCGAAGACACTCGGCAAAATGGGTCCCATGCTCGGACTGATGGGCACCCTTATCCCGATGGGTCCTGCACTCGTGGGACTTTCAACGGGCGACATCGCCTCGATGGCCTATAACATGCAGGTAGCGTTTGCAACGACGGTCGTGGGACTTTTTGCCGCAGCCATCGGGTTCGTGACGGAGCAGGTGAAACAACGCTGGTATTTGCAGGAGATGACCGACCTCGAATTCGTGGCGGAATTGTTGAACGAAATCCCGGCAGAACGATGAAACGCAGACTTTTGAACAAGGAGGACGGCAGCGACCCGATGAGCGTCGTGAGCAATCTGTTCGACGTAGCGATGGTGTTTGCCGTGGCACTCATGGTCGCCCTCGTGAGTCGTTACAACATGACGGAGATGTTCAGCAAGGAGGACTTCACGATGGTAAAGAACCCCGGCAAGGAGAACATGGAGATTATTACCAAGGAGGGCGAAAAGATCAACCGCTACACTCCCTCCGAGGATCAGGACTCCAAAGACGGGAAAAAAGGCAAAAAGGTCGGTGTCGCCTATGAACTCGAAAACGGCGAAATCATATACGTGCCGGAATAGCTCACATATCGTCGTCAATCGTTACCTCGCAGTCGAAAATGGCCTTGCTTCATTCCTCCTCGCCGGTAATTCCGATTTCCCGTCCGAGATGCGGTGCAAAGATTATGATTTGCTGCTGTCCGACATCCAGATGCCGTGAACCAACGGCTTCGAACTGTTGAAACATGCCCTGCAAAACACCTCGCCCGACATCCCCAAGAAAGTAACCAAGCTCATCGACGGAGAGCTGAAAGAGGTAAAGGTAGGCAACGGCGAGGCCATACAGCAAGATCGACGAGATACGCAACGCCTTGCCGGACTGGCTGCGCAAGCAGACGCCCGACTTCAAGGATCGGCTTACAGACCTCTACAACCGCACGTTCAACGGCTTCGTGCGCCCGAAGTACGACGGGGCGCCCCAGACGTTTCCCGACCTCGACCTCAAAGGGCTGGGCATGACCGATCTTTACCGCAGTAAGAGGGATGCCGTCTGGATGGACAAGATGCTCGGCGGCAATCATTGACCACGGGGCGCTCGGACGGCAAAAGCCGCAATGCGACGGAGGTAACCCATGCGATCGGCCGGCTTGCGGAAATTATCCGCGGCCACTACGACCGCATCCGCCGCGACCTCGGCTTCGTGACGGCCGAAGCGGTCAAAATACCGTGAAGGGTATCGGGCAGAAGCCCACGACGCTGCTGGCGCTGTTTCGGGAGCACAACGTGGAGTTCGGCAAACGGGTCGGCATAGACCGCACGAAAGAGATCCTCGCCAGCTATGCGAGCTCTTGCAACCACCTCGCGGCGTTCGTGCGGTTTGATATTTATCATAAGTGGAAAACAAGCATCAGCGTTCGTACTTAGCCTGCAAAAGCTGCGACCGAGCTTTGACTGCCGCTGATACAGCGGCATTGTAATCGGTAACCGTAGCGACCGTATGCGCTTCAATTCGACACCCTCGGCCGATGTTTTTCACAGGGGCAACGGTACAATCCTCGAAAACATGATACAAAATGCAATTTGGCGGATATTTACGCATTTGTTACGTGGATTAAGATACCTTAAAAATTACATCTGACCGTTAGAATAATCCCCATAGGGCGCAACGCATAATAATAGCGTCAATCCGTAATATCCGAAGTAACGACCGACCCGAAAGAACGAGTGTTCAGCAAATTTCTGGCATCCAGAGTATAGTAGAATTTCTTCGCTTTATAGGTGAGTTTGGCCCCCAGAAACACCATGTTGCGATTCCAGCCGCCTCCAATATTGAAATAGTACCTATGGACAGAATCTGTTTTGAGACTTTGGCTTCGAGCATCAGACCGTGGGACAAATTCGGAACGTTTACGGATTCAATATATGTCAGGGCCCCATCATAACTATAAGCATACGTAAGATTGTTGTTGGCCCTCCAATAGGATGCTTTCACATTCGCAAATAACAAATCGAGAGCATTGCTATAACCAATTGAAGCCGTGTAATGTTGATTCTTCGTATTGCGCAGTATTCCGTCTTTGGTTGCTATATTGCGGTAATCCGTCATGATAAAACTGCCGTATATAAGATCCGAAAAGTGAGTTCTGAGTCGCGAACTGCGATGAATGGAGTGTCTGCACAGCATTATCAGCTTGCTTCATCCCGAAAATTTCCGGGAAAAGCATAGGTGTAACCCGCAACGAAGTCGATTGACGAAGATACGTGGTATTCGACCTGAGATTAAGCGATAATTTATCGGTCATGGGAATTATCATCCGCAGATTGTTCCGAATCGAAAGAGCAGGCAATTCGAAAGATTGCCGGACCGGAACACCGTTGCTTAGTACATGACTATAATCCTTGTTGAAATCTCCGTTGAAACAGAGTGTATTGTCCAGATAACTCGTCTCTTTGTTGTTCTCTATGTTCAGACTCAGACTTACGATATCGCTCCGTTCGGAGGCTTCGGTAACTTCGGGTACCATAATCGGAGCCGCTCCTACGATATTGTAAACGGTCGTCGACCTCCCTTCGTTTTTCCTGAGATCGTGTGCATAGCTGACCTTCATTTTCATCAAGGCACTTTCCGTGAGCTTGAAAAGAAAATTGCTTGAAAGCGCATGAATGTCGTTATCCATATAAAGGTTTTCATCCAGCGGCGGCACAGCGGGAAGCGACACTCCATTGTCTACCCCCGTAACATCCTTTCGCCGTAAGACACCGATATCCCAGGATCGTTTCCCAATCCCCTGTTATCGTCCATTCCGTAGGTTCGATTTCCTCGCTGTATATGTAATCGATGTTTTCGATTCGAAGTATGATGTCACGCGACGATTCACGGAGAGGTCTGTATATATCGTAATATGTCGCGGTCTGATCTCGGGGAATTACCGAACCTGTCACATTCGTAAACGAATAGACGTTATTCCGGTTTTCCTCCTCATAAACCACACATTGTATGGAATCTCTTATATAGAGATTATAAGTTCAGCCTGCTGCCTATTTCCAGGATAAATGGCTCCGAATAGTGTCTCCTTGAAACGGTATCGGCCAAATAACTGAAATTATAGCAGACCCGAAAGCTCTGGTCGTCTATCTTTTCACGAGTTTGGGAATCCCTCACGGTGGGGGGGGGAATATCGGTTCGTACTTATTACTTAGTATTGGAGATTCAGATGTCCGGTACAAAATATTTATGGATAGTATTCAGCACACAATATGGTCCTTGTTGGAGCAGTACCCGCAGCACACGTTTTTATTTTCAGATAAAGCGCCTTAACGGGTGGCCTTATCCGAATCGGAGTCTCTCAGCCTCCGATTTTACTCTCCGATTCGGTTTTTCAGGTCCATGCGCTCATGCAAAATTCTGACGACCTCCACCGCGCATTCGGAGACCCACCGATAGAAAACGATGTGTTTCCCCGTTCGGTAACCGAACAATCCTGCCATGATTTGAGTGTGCTCCTTGCCCTGCGGCCGGGGGCTGTCGGCAACCTGCCGGCAGGTATCAACGAGCAGCGTATAATACTTGTCGGCTTGGGCTTCGGACCATGTTTCGACAGTACAGTTCCAGATGGCTGTAAGGTCTTCGACAGTCTTGTGCGAGAAGAGCATATCAGCCATTCTTCCGCTGTGTTTTCAATGTCCGAAGATGTTGCTGCGGATCGAAGCCGACGGCGATGCCGCTGCTCACGCCCTCGTCGATCGCACTCTTCAACGCTGCGGCCTTGTTCTCCTGCTTCTCCAAAAGCCGCAGGCCGACACGCACGACCTCGCTGGCATTGTTATAACGCCCCTGTGCGATCGTGGACTGGATGAAGTTCTCGAAGTAAGTTCCCAAAGCTACCGATGTCGTTTTCATAAGCGGCCCTCTTTTTTGCAAAGTTACCAATATTTGGTAATACAACAAATTTTAGGCCGGTTTTATTGTTTTCTCTCGGGCGAATTATTCGCCCGCTCCTTTTTCAGTTTACGGAAATTGCTGAAATTACGCTCTATGAACCGCACCTCGATGCGCTTCAATCGCTAGACCAAACGCTGCATCCAGCCGTCGAAATACTCCTTGTCCACAATCATAGCTGCGCTTATTCTTTACTTCGATTTACGCAACGATCCCGCAATACCCGTTTGATTTCGCCCAACGTGTAATAGAATTTGTGGTTCAACGCCGAATAAGAGATCGTCCGATCCGACCGAAGCCGCTGCAAAGTGCGAGGGCTGATGCCCAAATACCGGCATACCGTGTCCCCGTCCACCCAATCGTCGTCCGACGTAGCGGTTTGCGGTTTTTCACGGGCAACAGTCTGCTCTATCTTCTCGATACGCCCGACAAGCTCCTTGTAGTCTTTCGCGCCGATGATAATGAATTCCATAATCCTTTGTCGTTTTATCGGGGTTATCGAATCCGATGAATACGAGGTCGGGGCTCTTTATTTTACGACACCGTTAAATAGCGATTTATAGCGTGATGCAGGTTCGGTTTTATGTAAACGGTGGAAAATGCAGGTCGAAAAACTCGTGACGGACTTTGATGTTTGGTTTATATACTACTGATATTTATTGCTGTATCAATAAAATGTGAATGCTCTGATTTTGCCATTTCTTTTGCAAAATCAGAGTATTCAAGCCTGCTTGCCTTAAATCCTTTACTCGGTATTATTCGGCATTATTTCTTATTGCGAGGCCTCCATGTCTGCATACGTTGCAGCAAAGCCTGTTTCGCTTTGTCGAGCCACGGAGTAGGATTGTTGCGCAGTTTCATATCGCAAAACGTGCGCGAGAGATTCGCATCGAGACGGATATTGAAGACGCTGGCAATATAGGCCGCCAACTGCGTTAGCGGTACGTTTCCGAAGCATCGTTTGCTGTCGAGCAGATAGATCAGCTCCGTCAGGTCCGTTTTGCTGTCTTGCCACGTAAGCCTAACCGCAGGCAACGGATCATCGGACACTTTTTTCTCATATTCCAAGGCCTCCAACTCTTCTTTCAGATAAACCGATAACATATCATTGGCCAGTAATTTCGCCACCTTGAAATCGGCATTGGTAGAAAACGTGGGATCACGCTCATAATGGAATGATTCGAGATACAAAGCAGTATCGGTTCTGTTGCGTAGGTAATACAACGAATCCAAGTGCGTCATGCCGGAGCGATAGTAACGTACGAAGGTCGGTATAACGGCCGATTGCCTTGATTTCGTCTATCTGTTATCCATGTAAATTAGATACGAAGTGATTATTAAGCGGAATAAAAATGCTCTCATTGCAAGAGCTAAAAGAGAGATTTGGATACCGGGGAAATGAAGTGATTCTGAACACTTGACAGCCCCCCATTGCCTAATTTAGCGTAAAGAAGTAATTATCAAAGAAATATCAAAGACGCGAATGAGTGAGCGCAAATGCAAATCCATTTGCAATTTGCCGAACGAGAGTATCTTCGGCGAAGCCAGTGTACGAATAAGCGAGGCCAAAACTGCTTTACCCGTATTTTTGGGGACGATTGTATATTCGGCTGACTTAACGCAGCTATCTTTCAGACGTTTTGCTCGCGGCCGAGCTCTGCGGGCGTGTCTTGCAGCAGCCCCTCGGCCTCGAACATGGGACGGTAGAACTCCGCTTTCCACTCCACAGGGCGCGGGTAGGCGCGCGAGGATGATGGCATGCGGTAGAGACGCATGCTGCGGCCGGCGTATTCGAATCGGGTGCAGCCTCCGATCGGAGGTTGTTCGCAGCCCATGACGGCGCATAGCGTATCTGTGGCCTTCTGTCCCGTGGTAGCTATTGCACGGCAGAGGGGGACGGCGGCCAGCAGCGCCGGCAGGTCGACCTCGCGCACTACTTGAAGAAAGTTGTCGGAAGCATGGTTTTTAAGTCGTATGACTTCGACGGCCGTATCGTATAGCGCCAGCCCGCGTTCGTTGCAGAAGTCGACTATGCGCGCCTTGTCGAAACGCCTGCGGTCGTCCGAAAGGAAGTGCTCGCGCTCGCCGTAGAATATGTGTCCGATGATCCTCCACATGTCGTTTTGCAGATTCGGGTAGAAGAAGTCCATCGACCAGCGTATGCGCTGCGGCGGAAAGCTGCCCAGCATCAGCAGCCGGGCGTTGGCGGGCAGGAAAGGTTCGAGCGGATGCAACTCCGAAATATTGTCGGTCGTGTTCATAATAGCGACGATAGATTATTCGAAAAAACGTTCATCGAAGTTTACCAGATATACGCGCTCGGTGGCGCGCGTTATGGCCGTATAGAGCCAGCGGAGCATATCGCGCGTCATCGCTTCGTCGCCGAACAGACAGCGGTCGACGAATACCGCGCGCCACTGTCCGCCCTGTGCCTTATGGCATGTGACGGCGTAGGCGAACTTGACCTGCATGGCGTTGAAGTGGGGATTCTCGCGGATCGAGCGGTAACGCTTGATCTTGCTGCGTATGTCGGCATAGTCTTTCTCGACCTCGAAAAACAGCTGGCGGCTCTGCTCGGCCGTCAGCGACGGCGCTTCGGACTGCAACGTGTCGAGCAGCACCTTGCACTCCATCTCGAAGTCGTCGTAATCGGGGAACGACAGCACGGCGTCGACGAAGCGGAACCCGTAAAACTCCTCGAAACGCCGTATACGTTTCAGCCGCGCCGTGTCGCCGTTGGCGACGAAGCTCATCGGCGAGTTGTCGATGCGCTCGGCGAAGTGGTAGTTGTTCTTGACGATCATCAGCATATCGCCGCTCTCGATCTCCTCTTCGGCCGAGAGCGTATAGCGGCGTATGCCCTCGTTATAGCGGTTGGCGCGTTTGTTAGAGCGGGTAATGACGATCGTCTCGTCGCGGCCGTAACGGTCGTAACACTCTTGCAGGCACTCCATAAGCTCGCCGCCGCCGATCGAGCGGAAGTCGTCGTGCGATAGGTCGAAGCGCGGTATCTCGCACAGGTTGTTTTCGATCATGCAGCGAATAAGCGTCGCGTTGAACAGTATGCCCGAATCGGCATTCTGACGCACCACCTCGTCCATGACTGCGTATTCGACCTCGCCGTAGGGCAGCAGCTCGGAGGGTTCGAGCGCAGGGCTGAAATCGCGCCCGACGGGGGGCAGCTGCGCATCGTCGCCGACTAAGATAAGCCTGCATTCGTGCCCGCGGCGCACGTACTCCATAAGGTCGCCAAGCAGATCTCCGCTGCCGAAAGGGCTGCCGGCGGTATCGCCCGAGGAGAGCATCGAGGCCTCGTCGACGATATATACTGTATTGCGGTCGCGGTTGATGTCGAGCGAGAATTTAGATTCGTAGTCGGCCGTGGTGCGTTCTCGGTAGATCTTCTTGTGGATCGTATAGGCCGTCTGAGAGGAGTAATGCGCAAGCACTTTGGCGGCGCGGCCGGTGGGTGCGAGGAGTACGCACTTAATGCCCAAATCCTTCATCGCCGCGACGAATGCCGAGATGAGCGTGGTTTTGCCCGTACCGGCATATCCGTTGAGAATAAAAATTTTCGAATAATCCTCGTCGGCCATGAACGACGACAACGATTCGATTATCTTTTTTTGATTAATAGTTGCGTCGAAAGGAATTTTTGCGTAAATTTGGGTCGAAATATGTGTGCTGTGCATGCTGCAACCTATTTTTTAGTAACGAAAACTGATACAAACTTAATAACAAATATTCTAAAATGAAAAAAGTAACAGAGATTTTGTTGGCGGTAGTCATCGTCGTATTATGCTACGTTATTTTCAAGCAGATTCAAGGTCCTGTCCAGTTCGAGAAAGAGGCTGCGAATCGCAAGGCCGTCGTCGTCAAGAAGATCAAGGACATCAGAACGGCTCAGCAGGAGTACAAGAAGGCCAAAGGCAAATTCACTAATAACTGGGACGAGCTGATCGCGTTCATCCTCGAAGACACGATCGAGTACAGAAGCGAGATCTACGACGAGAACAATCTCGAAAATGCCGCTATCCTCGAACAGTTGCGCAAGCAGGACAAGAATTGGAAGAATGAGAAGATAGTCCGCGTTGCCGTCAAGGATACGATCTTCGATATCAAGGACAAGATGCCCTACTCGCTCAGCGATGCCGATATACGTAAGTTGCCCTATATTCCGTTTACGAACGAGACCAAGAAGTTCGAGCTGGATACGGCTACCATTACCACGGCCGGTTTGCAGATTCCCGTCGTTCGCTGCCATGCGGCTTATATCGACTTCCTCGATACCGATACCTATAATCAGGAGGTATGGAACCTGCTGTCAGACGAGTTCAACCTCTTTGCGGCACAGAGCCAGAACGACGAGATCGCCGGTATGGGCCTGAAGCAGGCTATCGACGAGGGTCAGGTATCGATCCGCCATTTCGGCGTGACGTTCGGATCATTGGAGACGTCGACCAACGAGGCCGGTAACTGGACAGGTGACAGCGCCAATGAGTAGAGTCGAAATATACAACGACAGGGTGTCCATTCAACTACCGTTGGGTGGACACTCTTTTTCGGCGGATGATATATCCGCCGACGTTATCGGCGGCACCCAGTCTGTCGAGATCATTCTGCCGTCGCGACAGACAATGCTGGTGCCCGAGCAGGAGTTCGATGCGAACGTTGCCGGGGCGTTGCTGTCGGCAGCCGGTATGCCATGCCGTGATGGGCAGTGCGCCGTTTATACCCGGCCGCTTTGCGGCATGGTCGGTATTATGGCCGTAGAGGATTCGCTGCATAAGATGCTGCGAGGAGTGTTCGGCGAACGTATGTACTACTCTACCCCGCTTCTTTCTGCTGCGACGCTTGCGCGCGGAGTCGTTTTACAGCGGATAGACGATCTGCTTTTCGTGCGCATATATGACGACGGGCTGCAAATGGCCGAGGTCATGACCGCCGCAAACGATGCGGACGTAGTTTATCTGTTGTCGACGATCGACAGAGAGTACCATATATATAATACGGAGTGTCGCATTGTCGGCCAATCGGGCGGATTGATCGAAATATGTAAAACGATATTCAAACACGCTTCATGCGAATAATAAGCGGTAAATACAAGGGACGGGCTATCAACCCGCCGAAGAATCTCCGTGCGCGGCCGACGACGGATTTCGCGAAGGAGAATCTGTTCAATGTATTGAACAATATGATCGACTACACCGAGTGCGACGTGCTCGATCTGTTTTCGGGCACGGGGTCGATCAGCTACGAATTTGCCTCGCGCGAGGCGCGCAGCGTAACGTCGGTCGAGATAAATGCCGTGCACCATAATTTTATCCGGCAGACTGCCCGAGCGCTCGGATTCGAGAATTTCTATGCCGTCAAGGCGAATGTCTTTCTCTATTTGAAGAGCTGCGGCAAGCAGTTCGATATAATTTTTTCGGATGCTCCGTACGATCTCGAAGGTTCGGAGCAGGTAATCGACCTTGTTTTTTCGAACGGATTGCTGCGCGAGGGAGGTTTGTTGATTTTCGAGCACTCGAACAAGCAGGATTTTACCTCTTACGATAACTTCTGTCAAACAAGGAGTTACGGAAGCGTGCATTTTTCGATGTTCGAAAAATGATATTTTTTCGAAAAATAATGTCTAAAAAATTTGGAGGTTCGGAATTTTGTTGTACCTTTGCATTCGCAATCGGGAAGCAACGAGGCTCTCGAAAGCAACCAGAACGGTGCGTTAGTTCAGCTGGTTAGAATACGTGCCTGTCACGCACGGGGTCAGGGGTTCGAGTCCCCTACGCACCGCAGAAAGACATCGAAAGATGCAGCAAAGTCTTGTAAACGAACTGTTTACAAGACTTTTTGTTTTTTTTTACCACATAGAATAATCCAGCAGCCGAATGCACTTTGCGGTGTTGTATTCGGTGTACTTTTTATATGCTTGAAAAAGTACACCGAATTAGCACTTAATTCGCTGCATAGCATTATTTTTCATCTTGACGCGATTCGTTTGTAAACTTAAATTTACAACCACAAAAAACTTTGCGCTTTTATCATTTTTTAGTGGTTTGGGTAGATAAATAATCTCGTTTTTCTAATTTTTTAGATAATTAAAGATAATATTGGTTATTTATGGTAACTTAATGTATGCAATAATTATCGATTGTCATGTGATCGTGATAAGACCTGTTCGAGCGCCATAACAATAGGAATAAGAATACATCCTTAAACCTATGTGAAACCTATTATGACCTTGAACTTAATCTATGAAATCGACCATTATAATTATTATATTCATCGTTATCGATGCCGTCCTTATCGCTCTGGTATATCACGTATATTCAATTTTGAAGAAAGCGTATGGAGACAGAACCGAAACTGCCCTGAGCCGTGATAGGCTGATATATATTCGGAAAATAATCGATACCGTATACACCCATCAGAATAACGCCGAGAGGTTGCAGAAGCGGATCATCGAACTGACTAAGTGCGATGTCCTATTGGCATATCATGTGGTCATGCCGCCCAATGATACGGTGTACGACAAGGTGGATTGCAACGAAGCGGATAAGCTGTTATGCAAGCTCGCAGATATAGGGTTTACGCCCCGAGAACTGTGTATGCTGTTTTCGCTAAATAATATCAACAGCGTTTATGTAAAGATGTCGCGGATGAACAAACGGCTGAAAGAGGCTGAGGCAAAGCCGCCGAAACATAGCATCGGACAATAGATGATCGGGCTGTGTAAAAATAACCGGGGCTGTCTGACGAATTGCAGACAGCCCCGGTTTATACTCTTTTTCTGTGCTTCGGCAGGATACGCCTACGCTTGTTTCAATGAAAATGTTAAACTATGTATGATCACTCTTGCCGTCTAACATTCAAAAAACAATCGTTAATAATCATACTCCTTGCGAATCAAAACATGATTCATCAGGTCGCCTCGCATATTGCGTGGGCGCAACGTATCTTCATGCTCCAAGATCCACACTTCATTATCGAATGTTCGATGAAAATCGAATACAATATGTACTTCATTGGTAGTAGGTGCTAACTTATATAACGGAGTTGATATTTTGTCGTCTCCTATCCAAAAAGCCGAGATGCCGCAATTTACTGTCGCTCGACCGCTCCCGTCGCTGTGGACGACAACTGTATCGCGTTGCGGAGTAATGACATGCAGGTCATATGTTACGAACGATCTACTGCTCGTTGAAACACGAAACCATGTATCAGGCTTTTTGATTTCGCTTTTCATCTCTTTGACTTTAAAGTTATTGCTAATCGAATCCCTATTTAATATCAAAGAGTTGTTTCGACGCTCCCAACGACCCCATAACTCAGAGTATGACCCGGGACCTTCATACCGGCAGTATCGAAAAGTATTATCATCATACAATGATAACCATTCTTTATGATTTGGATAATTAGGACCACAATATGTACAAATGCCATGCTTTTCAGGTGTCAAAGCAAAAACCGGTAATAGTGCTGACAAAATGAATAACTTTAATGTGATTATTTTCTTCATACGCAAATAAATTAAAGTCCTGATATTCTATATAAAAAATCGTCTTTAGGGGCACGTTTCCGAGTATATACTTCATAAGGTTTTATATCGAAATATGACATAAAACTTGATATAACTCGTATTCTTTGTCCAATTTTAGAATTAATATTAATCGGCCCATTTCCCAACTCTCCGTAGACTAAATTATTCTTTCGTCCAAATTGCCGTACATGCTCATCATTCCATTCCCCACATTGATCCGGTCCCGTCAAATAATAGGAAATACCTGCGTTGACTATACGTTCACGATTATATGCTGCCGTTTCATCTGTAATATCGTATAAAGAACCGAAGTCAACCCCGTTTTGATCAATCAAGAACGATAATTCTCCCATTTCATATTGATAGGCATGTTTAAGCTCATGCGCGATGACCCCTTGCGATTCATTGCGACCTACTTTAATTATAATAGAACCATTTTCATATCCTGTTCCACCGCCGGTTTTATCCCAATATCCGATTTTATACGTTACATCTGATTGATCTAACCTGTCATATTCATTGATTATTGTACGATATTTATAAATCAGACGATTTATTAGTTCTAACATATCCGAATCTCTCAGGGTTTTGGACAATTGTTCCAATCCATTAATTTGCTGACATATCTCAGCTCTGTGGTTAGAATAGATATTATACGGGTCTTCGATTTTAGCACCTGTCGGATCGGCCCTGTTAATCGGATCTCCTCCGCAATAGATATATGGCGAGAACTCCGGAAAACTGCCCGAGAGCGGGTCATGGGATAGGAATCGGGCGTCGGATACGTTCTGGAACCGTGCCTGCGAGTCGTAGAGGCTGTACATTCCGAAGGCGCCCTGCTGCTCCTTGCCGGTGTACTTGTAGTCGGCATCTGCTGTGGGTGCCTCGGCCACAATATGCTGCGTGCCGTAGGGCATGTAGTCGAACTCTGCCACCACAACGGGTTTGCTCTGCCCGGGCTTGACGATGGTGCGTGTACTGCCTAAATGATCTGTGATGTAGTAGTGCGGCTCGTAGCCGTTTGTCGTCTTCACGATACGTCCTCCGGCAAAAGGAATGCTCTCTATATCCGCCACCTCTCCGTTTACGTTCAATCTCAAAGAGCCTAAGTATTCGTAGCCTCGTCCTCTGTCGTCCGTCGCCCGTACTTTCGTGCCGTCGGCGAGGTAGAGGTTTTGCACCACATGCGGAGCGACGCCTACGACATAGGTACTTACGCTGCCTGTGGCTGCCCGCATATCGCCTTTCGTCGCTCGCTTCGGCAAGTTACGATAATTATACGACACTTGCAAGGCTTCGGCCCCATTAAATGTAACATTGCCCATCGAATCGTATCGATACGCATATTCCGTCACGGGTGTTTGCCCCACGGGCGAAGTCTGACACGTACCCACGGTGAGGATGCGGTTGCCGTCATAGGCGTATCGGTAGCGTGTTGCCGCTATGGCTCCGTTGTACCTGTCCAAAGATAGGATATTGGAGTTCTTGTCATATGTGATGTTCCTCTCGCCGTAATGCCTGGCAGAGGGTGCCGCGCCCGTCGTGCAGTGGCCGTCGACAAGGCGACCAAGACGGTCGTAGGCATAGACGTATGTCATGCGCGCGGTGTCCGCCCTCGACCACGACGTCTCGGAGATATTGCCTGCATAGCGCGGTGCGGCATACTCGGGCGAGGAGTACTCCAAGCGCTGCTCGAAGATCGGAGCGCCCGCCGGTATAGGCACCATAGGCAGATCGCCTAACCTCTCCGGCGTGCCGAGGGTTGCGAGGCTGTCGCGTCCGGGGCGCATCTGCCCCACCGCGTCAGCCGGACGCTGCGCATATCGGTTCTTACCGCTGTGATATGCGGAATATCGGTAACGGTCGGACTGTGGGCTGGAGCGGCACAAGTCGTCAGCATGTTTCTCAGTCCGCAGGAGAGTGCCTACGGGCTGGCGGTCGAAGGTGTGCCGCTCTTTGCCTTGTGCGCCGTATTCTTCGCGATCAACATCGCCTTTATCGGGTACTATCAGAGCATAGAGAAAGCTATGGTTTCCACAGTATATACGCTGTTGCGGGGCATATTGTTACTTGTGCCGTGCTTCGTCCTCTTACCCCGGGCATTCGGTGTTCCCGGCCTATGGCTCGCCATTCCGGCTGCGGAAATGATGACATGTGCCGTCATTTACATCCGATAAGAGTAGTTATGAAAAAACGTTCATCGCAATGATGAACGGTTGTTTTCACTCTTTCGCTCCGCCGCGCCGATAGATGAGCCGCGCCAATCCGAACAGGTAACGCCGGAAGCCCGGACGATAGGCCAGCAGACGGTCGAACCAGCCCAGATGCGGAGCGATGAACTTCACCACCAGTCCGACATAAATCATGGCGAAGAGCGTTCCGATACCGATAACATTCCATTGCCAGCTCCCGAAAAAGAGATAACATCCGGCAACGGCGAGCAGTACGAGGGTCGTATCCACCCATATCTTTACCTTGGCGAAAGGACGCTTCGTTACCTGGCTGACGGTAATGGAAATGCCCTCGCCCGGCATGGTTACCGAGCCGCACCGCACCTCGAAGGCGATGCCGATGCCCATGATGGTACATCCAGCGAATTGGGCGAATATTTGCGAAGGCAGGGTCGTGCATTCCAGACCGGCTGTCAATGCCATGTTAAGGTCTATGAGCCATCCGAATACGAATCCGATGACAAGCTGGAAGAGCTGCATGGGATCGAAATTACGGCGCAGGATGAGTATCTGGCAAAGTATCAGGATAAAGTTCATTGCAATCGTGTACCCGCCGATTGTCCATTCGGGGACACGGCTTATCGGTCCCGCCAGCGAAAAGACGAACGGCAGCGAGGAGATTACGCTGCTGCCCAAAGAGGATTTCACACATAGAACGACTCCCAATGTCATAAGATACAATGAAATAAGGAGCAGGAAATGTTGCCAGAGGAATGATATCGCTTTTTCCTTTCTGTCAGTTGTTAAAGTCATATTCATATCTGATTATTCATCTGTAAAATTACGCATTTTTATCGGCAAGTATTACAATGTTGGTCGGATATTGTAGAGTTAGATAACAATATTTCACATAGTGAAACGAGATGTGTTTGGTTATTCCGGCGACTTTTGCCCAGTGTTGCAGCGTGTCGTTTACAGTCCCCTCGTGCGTCAGCGGAAAGATAATATCGCTGTCGTTCGCCTCGCCGCGCTCCGGCAGCCGTGCGGAGCGTTCCGAATAGAACACGACCGGATTTTGCTCAACCGCCATCCGGCTTTCAATACGCCGTAGTCGCTGGCCTTCGTAATCTGCCATTCAACTAACAAAAAGTAACAGATATCGGCCTTATCAGGAAAATCGCAAAAACAACTGAAAATTCCATACTCAAATATAAACCACTATATTGTAGTAATTTATATTTGATTTTTCGCTGCTTCTCTATCCTTTTTGTAGATTTGATAGCTGTTCACGAAGTTCTGCCACACGATGTAGGCGGTAGGGGCGACGGAGGAGACGGGGTCGAGGAATTGCTGTGCCATCCAGACGGCCAGAACGGTATTCTTCTGTCCGAGCGATTGACCTCCTGCGACCGTGTCGCCGTATCGACGGCCCAAGCGGCGGCCGACGGCGAACTGTATAAGGCATATTACCAGAGCTGCGAAACCCAGCCGTATCTCTACCCCGCTGTCGGCGTCGGTGTCGAGGATGAAGCATGTCGTGCGTCCTATGACTATGGCAAGCGAAATGAGCCACATATAGAACGATATCTGCGAATGGTCGCTTATCCATTGCGTCAGCCGGCGGAACAGATGTCTGCACGCCTGTCCGGCAACGAATGGCATGATGAGCAGCGGCGCTATCTTCATGGCGATCTGCCCGAACGTGCAGTCGCCGTTGCCGTAGGCATGCAGCATCAGAGGAGCGAATACGGCTATGACGAAATTGCATATAAGGTTGTATGTCGCCATAGTCGCGATATTGGCGCCCAGCATACCGCCGATGACCACGGCTGCCATTGCTATCGGTGCAAGTACGCATACCATAGCTCCCTGTGCCATGACCTGACCGAAAGGCATGCAGGCGTAGTATACGGCGACGGCTCCGATAAGCTGGAACAGCAACAGCCACAGGTGCATCCGCGAGGGGCGCATCTGTCTTATGTCGACGCGGCAGAACGTGAAGAAAAGCATCATGGAGATCAGCGCAGGCGTGATCGTATTGCCGCTCCACGATTCGAGAGCCGCTATGGGGCGGCACAATAAAACACCGACAACCATGCCCATAGGCATGGCTGCGGTTTTGAGATTATGCAGCGATAGCATGGGTTCGGGTTATGCCAGCAGCTCCTTTACCTTGGCCGATATATCTTTGCCGTCGGCCTGACCGGTGAGCCGCTTCGAGGCGACGCCCATGACCTTGCCCATATCCTTCATCGACTCGGCACCCACCTCGGCGATGATCTCGCGAACGGCAGCGGCGAGCTCCTCGGCCGTCATCTGTCGGGGCAGGAACTCCTGCATGACACGCACCTGCGCCAGCTCCTCCTCGGCCAGATCGGGGCGGTTCTGCTGAGTGTATATCGCGGCAGAATCGCTACCCTGCTTGGCGAGTTTCGAGATGATCTTCACGACATCGGTATCGGGCAGCGTATCGACGGCCGTTCCCGACGTCTTGGCCTCGATTATATATTTCTTGATATTGCGCAATGCGCTGAGACGAACGGCGTCCTTAGCCTTCATCGCCTCCATGATCTGCTTAGAAATCTGTTGTTCCAACATGGTTTTATGCTATTAGTTTGTCTGTCAGTGGCTGTTGCCCGTGAGAAACATCAACGTCTGCCGCATGAGACGGTCGCGCACAGTGGCATCCGTCAGGGTCTCGAACGGGAATCCGGCTACAAAGGTACGATATTTTCCATTATATGCGACCGCTGCGCTCTGATTGTTGGCCTTGTAACGCAGCGCCGTGAACGAACCCTTGCCGACCGGACGCACGATATCGGGCGATTCGACGCAGTAGATACTGTCGTTCAGCTCGCATGCGAAGCGCAGGTCGTATCGCGTGTCGGTCATCTTGGAGGGAATGGCACGCACCTCGCCGCGGCGTGTGGCCATATTACCGCCGAAGGAGTAATGCAGGACATTGCGCGCGAAGTCGCGGTCGCTCTCCGAAGCGTCGTCCGAGAGCCACAGGTCGGTGGCGACGTATGCGCCCGTGACCAGCAGCGCTCCGCCGGCATCGGTAAAGTCTCGCAGCACCGTTTGGAGCCCGGCGGGGAATGTCTTGAATCTATATCCCGACACGCCGCGCCCCACGGCGGTCGAGCGCTGCTTGCCGAGTATAAGATCGATGACACGGTAACGCGACAGGTCGCACTGCCCCGCTGCGACGGCATCGAGGCTCGACGAGGAGAACGAGTATCCGGCCTGCACTATCGACCGGCCGTGCAGTGCCGGGTAGTCGAACGTATTTCCGGCGACGATCTCCGTCTCGTAATCGTTGTAACAGGCACCGAGGGCGTGGTTGTCGTTATCGGAGCGCGAGAGGGCGCGGTCGAAATTATGCTGTTCGCCGATGAACGATATGTCGCGAATGTAGGCCGCACCGCTGTCGTAGCGGTTGTGGAATCCGGCCAGCGAGTCGCCCTGAATACTCATGGGAGCTGCGACGCGCTCGAAACCGTTGACGACCATTACGCGCCCTTTCTCCGCTACAAGGCGGCAGGCGG
>OFGZ01000996.1_pt1 | contig 17025 bp, 14 predicted proteins | sample 1521871 | NCBI WGS metagenome assembly OFGZ01 (sample SAMEA3504091, study PRJEB24116) | mouse gut metagenome | biome: mouse gut; feature: mouse-associated habitat; material: faeces | place: Denmark | collected 2011
TGGAAAAGGATTTGGTGGATGCGGCGGTCTATGCTTTTTCCTCTGACTGGGAAGGGCTTCCTAATGCGCTGTTGGAAGCGATGGCGCTCGGGCTTCCGATTGTGGCCACCGATTGTCCTTGCGGAGGCCCCCGTACGGTGATGGAGGATGGGGTCAATGGAGTGCTGATTCCAATAAAAGATCCGAAGGCGTTGGAGGAGGGGATTAATCGGTTAATTGAAAATCCAGGGCTGGGAGAGCAGCTTGGAAGGAATGCGCGGAAGATAGGGGAGATCGCTAATGGGGCGGCTATTTTTAGGCAGTGTAGGGGATGAGTGTTTGGAGGATAAGTGTTTATTGGTTTGGATGAGAGAAAGGATAGAGTGGGATGTTTTCGTATGATGATTATAGGGAAATTATAAGGATTATTAAGGCGGCGGGGCTGCAGGCGGATTATGGGAGTGCTTTGCATAGGGATAAGTTTATAATTATGCGGCATGATGTGGAATATAGTGTGGAAAGGGCGTATGCCCTGGCGAAGGTGGAGTCTAGTATGGATTTTACTTCTACTTTCTTTTTTAATTTTCTTTTTGATTCTCTTTTTTATGGGCCTAGATTTTCTAACTAATGTTGACTCCACCTCTTCAGATGTTTCATCTGTCTCAGTATCTATACTGGCATTTTGTGCAGCTTGACTTTTAGCTAATCTTCCCTTTTTTATAAGTAATAGAGCTAGATCACCTGATATCATTCCAAGAAAAGTTATTAGTATCTCTAAGTCTTCTACACTTACTTCTTCTGCTATTGCATATGATATTGTTGATGAAAGTAAAACAAAATCTGCATAACTAAATTTGTTTAAACCTGTATTTACATTTTGAGAGGTATTATTAGAAGCGCCAGTACTAGCACTTGTGCTAGCTGTACTTGAACTAGTTTGGCGATTGTTACTATTAATATTCATAATAATCCTCCCTTCTTATTATTTACATTAGTAAATTATATGCAAGGTATTACAATACTTTCATAAAAAATTCGCTTGAGTTGATATGTGGGCGAAGCATTTTAAAACGAAATATGATCTAAATTATCTCCTGTAATAACTAATACATCTCCATCTTCTATAATTGTAACACCTTTAGGTACTATAGTTTTTCCCCTTCGTTTTATCATAAGTATTAAAATAATTATTTTTAAAAGATAATCGAGGCATGGTTCTCATAGGAGAACAAGGAATAAAAGCTATCATTTTATCCTTTGTTACTAAATGTACATTGCTTATAATTTCTATTTCATGATAATAATATCTACATTTTAAGAGTTCTTGAGTTGGATCTGGTGGAATATACAAAGTAGCTGCATTTCCTAATTCTAATTTTGCAAAATTTATGGTATGTAATTGATTTCCATGATTATATATCTGAAAAATTAATATATTTTTAAATTCTTTTCTTATTTCTAATCTTAAATAAAAATTAGTAAATAATTCTATATCTTTAACAAAATCTTCATTTAATAAAAAAGGAATAACATATACACCGGAATAAATAATTCCATCTACACATACAGAACCTACTAAAATTTTTCCTAAGATATAATTAGAGTCTATTTCTATATATTGTCTTAATTCATAGTAATCTGAACTAGAATTATCTCGGATAATATTAATTCCGGTTTCTTGTAAAGTTAATATTCCATTCCATAAAACCCATCTATCAACCGTATAAACATTATTTCCTCTATATTCTGTTTTACCCTGCTGATTAACCTTAATTAGAGTTCATTAAAAGGTTAGGATTAGAAACTTGTGTATAACCTTTGCATTTTAATAATTCTACTTCATTATTTGGAAGGGTATATTTAGTAGAAACATCTCCTTCCTCTAATTTTATCCATCCTATTTTCACTCCTATTTTCGATTTCGTTACTAATTGAAAAAAAATCTCATTAAATTCATGAACTTCAAATGTAAAAGATTTTATACCAGTTCCTTTCATTTCAGTAATAAAATAATCAGCATATCCATATCCATTTACATGAATAGCGATAATTACATCACTTTGTAATATATTCATTGTAACGGTATATCGTCCTGCTGGTACTTCTACTTTTTGCAAAATTCTTCCAAATGACATGGTTATGCTATTATCCTTATAATCACAAGTTCCTTCTGCATCCCAAAAATAAAGCCATTTTTCACATAGATATTGATATAATCCATTTCCAATAAGACTTAAGGTTTTATACTTAGATATATTAAAATTAGAATTAATTAATAAATTGCTGTTACTAAATGGCATTATATTTATATTATGATGTCGTTCTTCTTCTAGCTCTTCCTCATTTCGTTTTATCATTTCTCCATTCTCAATTTTATATTGTAGCAGGTTATCGTAAATATATAGATTTACCCCCCCCCTCACCAAATACATGCACATACTCTTCTCCCTCTCCTGATTTTAAGAGTATATCTGTTTCCTTTGGATTTTCAAACATATCAGAGAAAATATGTATTACTACACTATCTTCTCTTGTTCTTGCATAGACATGATTCACAATTATTTTTCCTCCTTATATTTTATTAATGAACTTCTGCGTCAAGTTCTATATAGCAATTATGAGTAAAATATAAACATTTTTTATTAAAATCTTCCTCTGTTATATTTCCATTCTTTTCTGTAATACCTATTCCGATATGTTGCATATCTACTGTTAACCTATATATCCATTCTTTATTATCAATACCTCCTCCATTTTTATAACCAATATAATAACCTTGGTCAGAGTTTGCATTACCAACTAATTTTGCGGTTGGAATAATCCTCATTTGAGGATAATAAGCTTCTCTACTATTTATATAATTTCTAGTATCTCCTGCATGATATATATAATAATCCGTAAAATTAAAACTATAGGATATTTTTGAAAAAGTACCTTCCCCTTTATTTCTTAACTCATGGATTCTTTGATAATAATATTTGCATTTTAAGAGTTCTTGAGCTGGATCTGGTGGAATATATAAAGTTGCTTCATTTCCTAATTCTATTTTTAAATATTCAAAGATAATTTCGGTATCCGTTACACCTAAAAATTTCGTATCAAATATTAATAAACCGGTTAATTTTGGTAATTTAACGGTAACTTTAATACCATTTTCTTCTTTTTTAAATGTAGAACAGCTATAAACGATACCATTTCCATCATATAACTCTAAAGATTTTAATTGCACTTGATCACTACTAAATTTTACTTTTCCTGATATGGTAATTATTTTTTCTGAAAGGAAATGAGATAAATCTTTATCAAATTTATATTGTAATTTTCCCCAGCTACCAGCGTTGTTCAAAAAGCAAGCATGAAGTCCATCCTCTTTTATCATATATTTTAATCCACTGTCATTATAATCTCTTGCACATATCCATCTATCAGGATAATATCTTCCGTCATTTTCTGCCTTATTTGTTACATATTCTGCCATATCCCTTTGACAAATTTTAAAATTAGAATTGAGGAGCAAGTTAGGATTGCTTATGGTATCATTCTTAAGAATCGTTTCCCATGTAACTTTTAAAGGAAATACGTCATTTGAATCATTTATAGTACCATTAGGAATAAAAATTCTTGCTATAAAAGATTTTAAATTCATATCAAACTCTGTATCCATCATACCCATATTTGTATATAACATATATTTGAAACGGACATCTGAACCGGGTATTAAAATTCCACTTCCATATAAAAAAGGAAAATTTGTACTATCTGTCCAATTTGAAAAAAAAGTTACTTCATTTCTATGAATTAAATCATCAAAGGTAAAGCTCTCTTTAATTTCACAACTATGTATCCCTGCGGATAATAACCCCATATTTTTTAATTTATTTTCTGTATCCTCTATATTTTTCCATGAAGTCCATTCCGTTTCGGTTGCTCCTCTACTTCTAAAAACTACATTTCCTTTATGATTTGCTCCTATTTGAAATCTTAACGATTGTGCATTAAAATCAATAAGAATATGAGGAACTTGAAAAGGAGAAGTATCAAAATAAGTACCCCAATATTGATAAATTCCTGTTCCTAAGTTATCTGGATTTTTTGTTTCAGATAGAGTAGGATTATACAAAAAATGTTCTAATTTATCCTTTACCTCTTGGGCGATTTTGCTATAATCTGGATTCTCTAATCGTTCTTTCCGTTCTTCTTCTAGTTCCTCTTCACTACGTTTTACTAATACATTATTCTCTAATTTATATTGATATAAATTATCATAAGTATATAAGTTTACCCCCCCCCCATCACCATTACAGGATACATGAATAACCTCTTCTGTATTTCCTGATTTCAAACATATATCTGTTTCCTTTGGTATTTCAAACATATCTGAAAATAGGTGTATTACCACACCATCTTCTCTTATTCTTGCATATACTGAATACATTCATTAATCCTCCTAACTTACTAACTTAGTACTTTTCTGCATCTAAACATACACGATTTCCTTTTCCTACCGAAACATTACTATTTGTACTATTAAGACCATGATTATTCTTTGTTGCAATAATTGCTAAATTAAATTTCGCTTCATTCCCTGTTTCACATTTGATAGAGAAGGTAAATCCATCTATCAAATTCCCACCAGAATCACCTACACGAGTATATCCTACTTTATTAAAAATACTATTTTTAAAATAAGCAGTAGGCATGATTCTCATTTCTGAAAAATCAACATTACAGTATAATCCATTTGGTGTATATACATTTGGATTTTTTATAGAACAGATTTCTTGATAGTAATATTTGCATTTTAAAAGCTCCTCTGATTTATGAGGAAGTACAAAAGGTGTTACTATATCACCTTCTTCTAATTTTGCCCATTCTATATCTATACTTCCAGAACTATATTCCCATATTCCAATTCCCACGTAAAATCTCGTTACATTTTCAGGAAGTGTTATTTTAGTAGATACTATCTTCCATTCTCCATCACCGATAAAGGAATAAGCATGATTTTTATTATTACTACTCATTTGTAAATAGGCTTTTGTTTCTGTAGAAACTCTTATTTTTGCTGAAAAGGTTAAAGTCTTTCCAGAATAATAATGACAATCATCTATTAATTGAAGGATTTGAGCATATTTATCAGGTTTTTTATTCATTAATGTGATGTAGGTATCAAACACTTTTAAAATATTCGCATCTAATTCAGAATTAAATCTCCACCTATCTACGGTATAACTACCTCCTCCTGTATACCCCTTTTCTATATCTGTTAATTTTATATAAAATTTTGTTGTTCCATCTCCTCCTAAAAACATAGCATAAGTATCATTAATATCCGTTACTCTATAAGTAACTTGTAAACTTTCATTTGCTATACTTGTAAAATCAGCATCATAATAGGCTTTTACTCCTACCTTTGTGATATATCCATCTCGCTGATTAATACTAAAATTAGGATTAATTAAAATGTTAGGATTACTTGATTTTGCATACCCATCACATTTTCAATTTCTGGATTTGGTATTATAAATGGGGTTACTTTTTCTCCTATCTCAAGTTTTGCAGAAGAAATAGAGAGTTTAAAGTCATAGGGGGCGGATGTCATTAGTAATACATTTACCACTAATGACCGATCTATTTTAGCAGTAATACCTAGTCTTACATAATCTAAAATTATAGTATAAGCAAGTTCATATTCTGCATCTTGAGGGAAATTTAAACTAGGAAATCTCCAATTTGAAGGAATTTTTAAACTAGCTGATTTGATTACCCCATCTTTATAATATTGTATAGAAAAAGTTAAAGGTTTCCCTTCTAAATCAGAAGAATTTTCTATTATTTGCCTAAGAGCTGTATCATCTGTATTTATTTGTCCTTTTTTTGTAAAAATAACTCCATTATTTTTTACTTCTAATAAAGAATTTCCTAGTATTTTCCACTTATCTACACAATCAAGATCATGATAAGTCGTAATACTGTAACTTTTTTCTCCTTTTTGATTAATCCTGAAGTTAGGATTTAAGATATAGTTATCATTATTTCTTTCAGAATACCCATTACATTTTAATTTTTCCACTTCTGGATTAGGTGGTACAAATAAAGTAGCCCTTTCTCCTATCTCTAATTTTGCCCATGCAATATCTAATGTTCCAGCGTCACACTGAAATATTCCTAATCCTACTGCGACAAGACTTGTTGTATCACTTATTTTTCTAGTAAGGGATACCATTTCCCAATCTCCCGTATTCTTTGCATGACTATATTCTTCACCTTCACTATCTCGTAATCTTAATAATACCTGTTCTGCATGGGATCTTAATTTCACAGAATAGGTTACTTGTTGACCTCTTAATGGTTCTATATTTCTTATCTCTTGAAAAATATCTTCCCATTCACTTAAGCAATCACTTCCTATAGTAATATAGTCATCATGTAAAGTTACAACATTCGTATCATAACCACCTGTATGCCACCCATCTACGATAGAAACATTTGCTCCAAAATATTTTTTTTCAATATCATTGGGAGAAACATAATAAGTATAACCATCATCTCCTAAAAATCCTGCATGAGTATCCGTTATATAGGTTACTTCTCTATAAGTATCTGATAACCCTAGATTACTGACATCTGTCAATAATTTAGGTTCATTGTATATGGTACATCCTTTTTTTATATAATAATTGATTTGACTAGCAATTTTAAAATCAGGATTGACCAAATAATTAGACTTTCTTATTTCCTCTATCATTTTTTTTAGGAAAATATCATTATTGAGCAGCCTTCTTTTTATCTCATTCTCAATTTCTGCCGTAATAAATTCTTCTTCCTCCACTTTATAAATCTCTTCCGAAAATTGTGGTGGATTTAAAATCTCTAAATGTTTCATCCTGCTCCCCTCTTCCTTAAAAAACTTCTTGTGTTTGAAAATGAAACGTCATATCATCATCTTTTCCCTTTTCCAGAAAGGTACTATACATTACTAAATCCCCTTCCTCATCAAAAAGCCCCATCTCGGATAAATAAAGATTTGGTAAATCCTCTTTGTTCAACGTGCATACATATTCACACGTCGTAGGAATGGGGAAACTATGATCTAGCTCCATTTGATATTGTTCTTCTTTTAGTTCTACTTCTTCGCCTGTGACAGGTAGCGGCTGTCGATTTTCGTCTACCCCTCCTGTTCCAAACGCAATCCATTTTATTTTTGGCAGTGTCATATCTCCTGCATGAGCTTTACAAAGTTTTTCTCTTCCTTTCACCGTCATAGCTGTATTTGACATATCCTCACTCCTTTTATAAAATTTCTTCTTTTTCTACATAGTAACGGCTTTTTCCGTCATATCTTACTGTACCATTGTATCTATTCGGATGTTTTCCAATTTTCAATTTCACTTCATACTTTGGAAATACCACATTTTCCTTTGCGATGGTGATTCCCGTTTCTATTTTCCTCTCTATCGCAACCTCTTTTTGACAGCTTATTTTGTTTTCTATTTGAACGGAAGATGAAAATCCATGCTTTATCCGTAATTGAGGGAAAAAAAATATCCGAGGCTTTTCCTCGGACTTTATCAAAAGTTGTATGGGATACAACTCTATTTTCTTCTTGGTTTTATATTTACTATATCGAACACTTCCATCATATCTCGCTGTTCCATTGTACTTTAAATATGGAATATTCGCCCTTGGATAAAATTCCTGTTTTATACCCAGCTCCTTCTCATATCGAATGGGGATTTCTATTTTTTTCAAACTAGCATCTACGAGCATATAGGTCGTATGCGATTGTTTTAATTCTTCTAATTTTTTTCTAATTTGAGTAATATTTGCTGTCCCTTCTCCGATTAATTGTACCCAGAATAGATTGGGATGTGGAAAAGAATACCTTCCTTTCTCGTTCACATCAAAAATTCTGACCTGAAAGTCTGTCACATTTTTTAAATACTCTTCCATTCGATAAGGTGTCATAGGTGCTCGCATATCTCTTTTTTGAAAGATGATTTTTCTTCTTTCTTCGTAAGAAAGATCCGTTCTGACTGGCAAACCCCATTTCATTTCGTGATATTCTAGTCCCCATGTGGCGGTTTCTGGAAAAAATTGTTTTGGAAGCTGTTCTACGACTTCCCGTGCGGTATCATATTCTAATCCCATTACTTGAAACAGCCATTTTCCGATATAAGATTTCTCGTAAAATTCTTGTGATACATAAGATAACATTTTCTTCGCGCTTTCGCTCGTAGGAAATGTTTCTAACTTAAAGTTTTCTTCTTTCATGTTTCGCTGCTCCCTATCGTAAAAATAAGTGTTCCTGTTTCTGGATATTCTTCTTGTTGTAAAATAATATTTTCTGTTCCATCATTAATCCGAAATTCTTCAAAATCTTTCACACCATGAAGAGTAGAAAGAAGAGGACGAACTTGATTATATCTTAATATATTACTATTTTTCGCCTCATCATAAACAGTTAAAATCGCTTTTTTAAATTCTTCTTTGATCTGACTAAGATCTGCAGTTTCCTCTAATAATAACCCCGTACAAGTATAAGAAATTTTTATCGTAGTAGCTGCTACACAGATTAATTTTGCACATGCGGTAGGCAACAGTCTTTTCGTTCTGTCATCTGGAGATACAATATGCTGATAGACGTCCTGTATTAATTTCTCATTTGCAGGCTGTCCGTTGCCATCTACCAATACTAACTTTACCGTTCCCGGACCATCCGAAGTAGAAACGACAATACAATCCCCTGCTCCTGCTTCCTTTGCCCATCGAACATAATCTCCATCATTTCCTAAAAAAGTCATGCTACTGTTATATTCTGCAAAAATTCTATCATAATAATCATCATTCGTTTCTCTCTCTGTTCCTCCCCTCATCGGTTCTTCATTGGTCACAGATACTATATTTTTATTCGGCTTTGCCATTAAGCAGATGGTATTCGCTGCAACATTAGAAATTTTCCCTGTGGTTACAGCCGTAATCGCTATGGATGCTGTTCCATCTTCTTCTATGATAGAATTTTTGTCGGTAGAAAATTCTAATGCAGGCGTAGAATCGGTAGCAGGGGTACAAAATATCGTGCCAGCCGGAATAATTGTACCACGTTTTCCTATCACAAGGACTTTCCCAGATGCTGCTTCTGGTTCATGTCGTTTTACATGAACCTGTTGTCCATGCAGATCCAGCCATTCATCCCATGCAAATTGTGGAAAGGCGATCATCAATGCTCTTGCCATATGATAATTGATAAATTCATCTTTTTCTAATGCCGCTGGTTTGGTAAAATCATACGGAAATCCCCCCGGCATATTATCTATATCTTCTGGAAGATTTGCCATCATGCGTGCATGTATTTCTTCTGCGCGGTTATGATCCAAAAAGTCAGGATTCTGAAACTCTAATTGTGGCATAATAACCTCCTTATATACTGATTTTAAATACTTTATCCCATGCGATCCCTTTGACGAAAAAAGTACAATTCATTTCATCTGCGTTCCACGCAAAGATAAAGTTACTTACCGATTCGGTACGAGGATTTACTTTCAAGGCATCGGTAATCGTTCGTTCTATCATAGATTCTGCGATTTCATGCTTATCTTCTTTCAAAGCAGCTTCTAGCTCCACTCCTATTTCGTTTGGATAAGCAAGACAAGTATATCGTTCTGTCATAGCGATTTTATAACACCATATCATAAACCCTTCTTCCCCAGAACATTCTATCATGCGATTTGCGCCATCCTGTGCAAAATCTCCTTTTTCCACGTCCCACTTCACAGTACGTCGATATTTCGTATCGTACCTTGCATTTTCTTCTGGAAAAGAAGGAACATCTATCACAGGAAATATTGCATTTGCCATAATCCCCCTTCTTTCATGATTTTTTTACAATATCAATCACAACCGCTTCATTCTGTACCCATGCTACAAGTACTCTATCTCCTACGGTGATACTTCTCATTGTTTCTGGAATGAGAATGGTATGTTGCGGTGGTTCTTCAGAAGTGCAGGTCAAACATTCTCCTGTTTTCCCTAATGTAAGAGAACGCAAAACAGAATATTGCCCTTTTGGGATAGGGATAGGAAAGGTATGTGTGAGAAGACTTCCATTTTCTTGTATCTCTCCAAAATCAAGACAAAGAGGACTTTCCTTTTCTTTCTCCATTCGACGACTTAAGACATTTGCTAATTTGTTCACACCAGAATTTTTATCAAATCCCATCTTCCCCCTCCTAGTCAAAACTTCCCTCATCTACCCAGCCATAGACACAACTGTTCTTATCTACATGAATTAAATGCCACGGATGAGCTTGCCCTACATTTCTTTTTGTGATTTTTGCCTTTCCTGCTGCTCCTATATATCCTTTTGAATCCGCATAACTGCTAACATAATACCTACCACCATGAAAATTTACGAGATCACCTTCCTTATATTCTCTTTCCGTTTCGGTTTGATTTTCTGCTGAAATGGTTTCTGGTTTTGCGATTTCTAGTTCCATTGTCATCTGATAACTGTCACAATCATGCCGAATCCCTTTGATAAAATAATAATCATGGGATACCTCTGTAATTACATAGACCAAATCTCCTTTTCTTAAGAAAGGAACATCGGGGGAGGAAAGTGTCATTTCTTGTTTCACTGTTCCCTGTTCATTCAGAATTTCTTGTGCAGCAGATTGTGCATCGGCAAGCGATTCATCTGAACCTCTTCGATAAATCCTTTGACGAATACCGTATTTAGTAAGACCATTTAATGTGGCTTCTACACGAGAATTATCCTCATCTTCTGCCTGCCCGATCACACGCACTCTGGTAACTAAATCCCCGATACTCATACTTGTACTCATAGATTCTATCATATCTTCTTGAAATACATAGACAACGGGATTACTTCCTCTCTTTACTACCTCTACATATCCATTCTTTCCCTGTAATAAATAGTTCCCTGCTGCTTTTTTAGCTGCATCCTCTAAAACGTCCCGAAGAATATCCGATACATAAGAACTACTATATTTTAATTTTCCATGTGCGACATTCGGTCCATGATATTCTTTTGTTGGTATCTCATAGTCTTGTAGCAATCCAGTGATAATAGATTGCGTTCCTGTTCCAGAAGGATAATATCGGTTTTCTTGGCTTTTCTGTAATTGGTAGAGCATATCATAACAGGTACATTGTAAGGTATCACTACTATTCTTACTCTGTGGATTCCATGTTTCTACAAAGCCTCTTGCAACTTCTTCTTCAAAAGAACGACCATCACTCGCAAATATACAAATCAAACAACCCGGTTTTATCAGAGAAGAAAGTTTTCCTCTTGAAGTGTTATCATTTTTTACCGTAAAGGAAGAACGCACGGAAATTTCATTTTCATTTTCTTCCCAACCAAGATTTTGAACATAATCTTTTATATCATACTGCGTTCCATTCTCATCCATTACGACAAGACGATAAGTAATCTTTGATAAATCGATCATAGTTACTACTCCTTATGTCATTGGTATCATCAGTGTTTCCCCCGGAAATATCCAATGCCCATGATCGGAACTCCTTTTTCCGCGAGATTTTGCCGTCGTTTCTATGATTTCTATGTTTGCATCATAAATCTTCGTCCATTTTGCCCCACTTCCTAGTTTTTTCGTGGCGATACCCCAAAGAGTATCACCACTTACTACCGTATAACAATCTCCACTTTCTGAAGAGGCGGCAGCGGATTCATTCCGAGGCTTTATCTTTTTTAGAACTTTAATATTTTGTTCTTCCGTGGTATAAATCTTTAAATCTTTATGTTGTGCAAAGCTAAGAGAATACTTGATATTTCCATATGCACCATATACTTCTGGAGTAAAGGAAGAAATGGTCACATCCATATTTATCCATGTATTGGTTACAATTAGATTAAGTATTGTTCCTTCTTCTTGCCATCTTCTTAGTTGCAAGATACATGCCTCTGGTGTTTGATAATATTCTCTTAATACAATCGCTTCGTTTTTCTTAGAGATGCCAAAAAATTCTCCATTCCATTTAATCTCCGATATATTCATACCTTTTGGTATTTGAATTGTCCCTTTGGATAGAATGTCAAACGACTGATATTTTGTTCCTAGTGTGGCACTGATTGTTTCTGGATTGGCTGGAAAGGTGAAAGAGGTTGTTCCTTTTAGCTCTTTCAATCGAATATAGATATTCAACCCTATGCCTCCTTTTTTAGCGGCATATTGGAAAATACCGCTTCTAATCTTTCTGCAATTTCTCCACCTAATTCATCTGCCATCGCTTTCAGATTTTTTCGGATAATTGCCATGATGTCTTCTTCTGATTGGTTGCCAGAACTAGGAATAGTAAATTCTGGCGACAGTTGAACACTCACTTGTATGGTGGGATTTCCTGTCTGTGGTACAACAGGAGAAGTGGTTTCTGATACAGGTACATCTTTGGTTATCCTATTATCTTCTATAGGAGCAGGGATGATACGGAAAGGATACTCTAGCGGATTTATTTCTGTATATTTACTTCCTACTCCTACCAATCCGCCTTTTGCATATTTTTGTACGCCTAATGCTTCTCCTGCTTGTTTCCATAAGCTCAATCCTCTGCTACGATACTTGCTCGTCAATGGAATAATCGCTTCTGCTCCATCTTCTCCTACTAAACTTAATGTGGGGTTATGAATCATATTTCCCTTTGCATTTTTGGCAATCGGTATGCTAGATGAAGTTTCCCATAATTTCGGAATAGAGGGGAGCGGATTTTTTAGACTATAATGTGCCTCCATCTCAACATTTACTTTCGTACTGGTTTTAAATCCTTCCCCAAATCCTACATCAATCAATCGTTGTGTATTTAATTTTATTGCATTGACTGCTCCTATAACTGCTCCCATATCGGTTTCTTCTAAGGTTTCTGCGAAACTTTCCATTATCCCGTTTGCACCTTCTGAAAAATCATAGGTGGTTGGTACATTAAACCCCTTTTTTATTGTATCCATAACCGTTTCATAATCCGATTCCTTTACTTCTTTTAATAAAGAACTTTCTATTCCCTTTCCAAGTCCTGTATCCGTAGAAGAAATTAGGGTAGCGGTTTGCTTTAGCATCTCGATAATATTTGTCTTTACTTCTTCTGATAAATGATCGATGTCAATAATCTTTGAAAAAGTTTCTACATCTAAAGTTTGTAAATCTATTCCACTTGCCAAAACACTTCTTAAAACAGTGTCTAATTTCTCTGCGGTTGTTCCCTCTATACCCGGCAAAATTCCCTCTAATTCTTCAGAAAATCTATCGACTAAAGTATTTAAAGGAAGATTTTCTACTCTTGCCTGTAACTCATCCAGATTGGTACTATATCTTATTTTTAATTCTTCTATTTGTTGCTCTTTATCTTCTGGATTAGCTAATTCTAAATAGGTAAGACCTTCTTCTAATGCAGCATCATATTGTTGTTTTAATTCTTCTGTTTTTGCTTGTGTTTCTTGGATTAATTGAGTATAAGAGTTCACATCTAACTCTCCTGCGGAATATTTTATTTTTACTGCTTGAAAACTTGCTTCTGTTTTTGCCTTTGACAATCTCTCGGTGATGTTCATAAGTTTCTGCTGTGCTTGTTCTATGATCTCTTGTTCCTCTACCGTAATCGTTCCATCTTCCAAAGCAAGATTTACTTTTACTGTTAAATCGTTACTTGCTTCTTCCACTTCCTGTTTTATATCCGCATAAGTTTCATTTAATAAAGTAAAATCATAATTGGAATCGCCATTCACTAATAGCTTGATTGCAGTAGTAGCTTCATAATGTTTATCCTCTACATAAGTCTTTGCATTTGCCATGAGTTCTTCCATGCTGCTTTTATAGGTTTCCAGTTCATTTTGTTCCCATGTGATTCCTAAACTAGCCTTCCAATTCAGCTTTTTTATTCCTTGCATAGAATTTTCTAGGGAACTAAAAGAACTTTCAGCAAAACGAACTGCTTCCGCAAAATCATTGGCACTTTCGATAGATTGATCAAATACAATCTTCTTTGCCATATCTTGTATCTCTACCATAGATAACTGAATATCTCCAAATCTCTTTTGCAAATCTTTTCCAACTGCTTTTTGAAATAAATATCCGAACTCTTCTGCGGTAATAGAAGTATCTGCAATCGCCGCTTTTAATTCCATAGAATCATATTTAGCTTGTTCTTTGATAATTCTGGCTTGTTCTTTTGCCATTTCTGCTGCTTTCTGTTCTTCTTCATAGTTTTTTTTCACATGGTTTCCTGCAATATATCCAGCTATTCCTCCAATTCCAGCGCCGATAGCTGTGCCTAACCCGGGAGCTATTATTGTACCAATAGCTGCTCCTGCTGCCACATTACCAATCTTTAGCCCAGATGATATTCCATAGGCTTTTGCCTCTTCTTTATTATTTGACTTTAAAGCCTTAAGAGCCTTATAACCATCTATTAATCCACTGATTGCACTTAGTCCTCCTGCCACTCCTCCTGCTATTCCTACTCCTCCTGTAAGAGCTGCCATTCCTCCTGACATAGTTCCAACTGTACTACCAAAATATAAACCGGCTGTATTACCCGGATGAAGTGCATACCCAACATTTGCTAAACCACCAAGAATACCGCTACCGTTTACCATAGCATTTCCTGTCGAACCCAAAATTGATCGGAAAAGTGATGTACCATCAGCACCATTCGTACCAAATAGACCCTTGCCAATACGAAAAGCGCCTTTCACTAATGGCGTTCCCATTTTCATTAGCAAGATTGTTGAAAAAACAGAAGATAAGTCTGCACTCTTGCCTCCTGGTAAAATTTTAGCAGCACTGGAAAAAATTCCTTGCATAAAGCCACCGAATTTATCTTTTACACCTTCCATATCAAATCCTGATAAAAAGCCTTCTGCAAATGATTTTCCAATACTTACTCCATCTTCTATTCCATCTTCCACTTTAATTCCAAGTAAAGTCAATAATCCCGTAGATATACCACTTCCTATTCCTTGCCCCATCGATCTTGCTATATTCGCAAACATTCCTTTTCCAGTAGAGTTCCACCATTCTGAAAATGGTTCTGCGATTATCTTATCCCAAGCAATTTTTACTTTTCCAAAAAAATCTGCATTTTTCCATTCCTCTGTAGCGGTAAATTCAGCTATAGTTTCCTTTAGTTCTGCTACCTTATTCTTTATTTTTCCCACAGTAATCAGAATAGTATCTTCCGCTAATGGCATTTTACTTGTAAGCCAATCTACAAAATCCCTTAAATATGGCTCTAATTCTTCTCCTAATGTAAGTTTCACTCCCTCTAAAGCGCTTTGAAATCTAGTAATAGAACCTTTTAAATTATCTTGCATCGTTCTTGCCATTCTTTCTAATGCTCCGTCGGAATCTTCTACTTTTTCCTTTAGTTCCTCGTATTCGCCTGAAATACCCATTAACAATTTTTGTAAATCATTAATTCTTGTTTTCATTCCGATTGAACTTAGATAATAATTTTGTTTCTCATCATCCATATCTTTTATCTTATGATATAGATCCTCTAAAACTACAGCATATCCTCGGAAATTATGGTTACTATCATAAGCACTTAATCCTAATTCTTTCATTGCTTTCGCTGCCTGACCAGACACGGCAGTTAAATTAATCAAAATAGAATTTAATGCTATTCCTGCTTCAGATCCTTTCACTCCTCGATTAGCTAACGCTCCTAATAAACTACTTGCCTCTGATAAAGGCATTTTTAGTCGATTGACTGTACCTCCACACTCTAAAAATGCTTCCATCAATGCATCAATATCTGTATTAGAAGAAGCTGCTGTTTTCGCCACTTTATCTAAATATCCTTGTAATTCATCTGCTCCTATTCCTAAACTACTCATACTGTCTGTCACTAAATCAGATGTTCTTCCTAAATCTATATTCCCTGCTTCGGATAAACGTAATGTTGGATAGATAGATTTTAACATCGTTTCTGTATTCCAGCCTGCCAAAGCCATATATCCTAGTGCGTCTGCGGCATCTTTTGCGGTCTTACTTGTTGATGCCCCCATCTCTTTTGCTTTCGCCGTTAGTAATTCCATTTCTTGCCTTGTTGCTCCTGAAATAGCTTTTACATTACTTATAGATGCTTCAAAATCTGCAAAAGTATTTATGGTATCTGCTAAGCCTATAGTCACTCCTAAGACCGCTCCTACTTGGAAAATAGGATTTTTCAATAAATTTAAAATCCCTCGCACGGGTGCAGTCACCATATCTACCGCTTTCATTGTGACTTTCCATGTTTTATTTGTTATGGTCTTTAAACCAGATTTTAAGGTAGGAAGAATGGGAGAAATCTTATCTTTTGCTTCTAATAATAACTGATACTTTTGCTTAAGCCAAGTTGATAATTCCCTTTTTGTTTTACTTATAGTAGAGGGAATTTTATCCTTTGCTTCTAATAATATTTGATACTTTTGTTTCATCCAGTTTGATAGAGTTTTTTGCGTTTTTTGAGAAGACCGATCAAACTTACTTACATTCTCTGTTGTTTTCGATACAGAACTTTGTGCCTGCTTAGCAACATTCTCCATTTCTTTCAGTTTCTTATTTACTTTTGATAATTCTGGTTCTGTATTATCTACCGTTTCAATCGGTATCTCAATTCTAACTGTTTCCGCCATCTATCTCACCGCCTTTTTCTATCGCAATTCTCATAGAAGCAAGCATAAATGCCTGTACCCCTCTTGGCTTTTGATAAAATTCCTCTGGCGTGATCCCCGTTTTTTGAAAAATATGATGTAATAAACAAGTTTTCCCACCAGCTTCAATTAGTTTTTTGCCACTTCCTCCAAATTTTCTTCATATCCACTCAATGTATCAATACAATCTAACACTTTCTCTTTTTCTCCTGCTTTCAAACAGTACTCAATCACATCTAATCCATTCATGATCTGTAACCCTTTCTCGCGCAAAGTTTCCCAGACCGTTTTGTTATCCCATAACTTTTTCCGATCTTCTTCTAGGGTAGCAGTATAAATTAGAGCATCCCGATATTTCACGGAGTTTGTTTCTT
>OFGZ01001008.1_pt1 | contig 16935 bp, 10 predicted proteins | sample 1521871 | NCBI WGS metagenome assembly OFGZ01 (sample SAMEA3504091, study PRJEB24116) | mouse gut metagenome | biome: mouse gut; feature: mouse-associated habitat; material: faeces | place: Denmark | collected 2011
CAATGTTTCCTGTGATGTTCAAGTTTCCCTCTGAATCAGTATAAAGCAAATCTCTGCTGACAGAGGTTTTGCGACTATCTGCCGTGTTGGACGTAATCTGGAAGAGCCTTCCAGGGCGTCCGGCGCTGTCTTGGGCGTCTGGCTGAAAGAGGATCGTGTTGACGCCGTTGGAAATGGAAAGTCCCTGATCTGTAAACTCCATGGAGCCAGAGCGATTGAAAATCTGCAAGTCTTCCCCCAAAATCTGTCTGCCCACCAGTTTGCGGGCAATAACGCCGTAGTTTTCAGTGGGCTGCCAATTATTCATGGGATCCTGATACCAGAATTTACCTAGAGCGGCATCCATAGTTTTCCAGTTATCACTGGTGGTGTAGATGCCATTGTGAAAGATCCGAAGCTGGCAGTCGTCATAGGTTTCGGTCAGAGGATCTTGCTTTCTGGCGAGTAGGCCGCTGCTGTCTATGACAAGGGACTGGTCTTTGGCGCTGCTCAATATCTGCTGCTTGGTGAGATCCAGACCGTCTAAAACCCAGTGCTCTACGGTTTTTGCCGCTTTGGAAGAAAGCTCTGCCTGACGGACGGTGGAGTTGTAAGATTTCGCCATGGTCTGGGCGGAATTTAAAATGCTTTCCACGTCGGAGAGCACGCCGGAGGCATTCTGGGTCACAGTGGAAAATTCCACCTGCATGTCAGAGGCGTTGTTTTCCCCATAGTTGATCTGGCAGGAGAGCAGCCGCAGTTTGTAAATGATTTCCCTGCCAGTTTCATCCTGCATGTCCATGCGCACCCGGATCCAGTTTCCTACGTCGAAATGAAGCTTGACGGGATCAAATTCTGGCAGCGCCAGCAAGTTGCTCATGGTGGTGGAAATACTGTACTGCATGGTTCCGGCAGTTTCCAGTTCTTTGCTGGCAAGTTCCATTAGCTTCTGGGCGCGGCTTATGACGGCTTCGTTGTTGTCAAGCCCGGTGGAAATGATATTGTCGTTGCGGTATTCTCCCTCCCTTCGGTAATACTGGAATATCTCCCAGAGGTTTTGCTTAGGATTTAATGTTTCTCCATAGGAAGCCAGGTACTTCTTAAAATCCAGCACGTCATGTACTTCTGTCAGATACGCTTGCGCAAGCAGCAGAAAGCATTCTGTAACGTGAAGCTGTGATTCCCTTGTGGAAACTAGCTGTAAGACGGCGTCTTGCTTGGAAGTATAGAGCGAAAGAGATTCTATCAGTTCTTGGTGCATCGGGGTATTTTCCTGGCGGGTGTTTTTTATTTTCTCCAATTGATCTTCCAGGATTCCAATGCAGTCTGTAAGCGTGCTCTGAATGGTATTGAGGCTCGCAAGACCATAAAATTTTAGCTTCTGTTGAAAGTTCTGTAAGCTTACATCAGCAGAATAGAGGCTGACAGCCATTGAGAGATCCTTTTTAGACAGCATCGACGCAATGGAATTTTTGGCGCATGAAATGATATCGTCATTGACAGTAAGCGTTACCTTGTCGGGGATGACAAGAGCGCCCAGGTTATACGCTTCCTTTTCGGCAATGGAACGGAAAGTGGCGTTGGTGACGGTGTTTACAGTGGCGTCTTCGTTTTGCCGGTCTGTGATGGCAAATGTTCCAGTCCATGTTAACACCTGGTTCCCTTGCCTGTTTTTTGTAGCGGTGATCTGACTGCTTGCGATGGAAACGCCATATAGTCCAGTGTTTACCAGCGTTTTTGCCTTGTTGGCAATAGCGGTATTGATGCTGGTTTTCTGGGGGTTGGAAAAATTCAGTCCTGCAATGCCGACGGTTCCAAAATTGCTTGCATTTAGCCGTGAGAGGGCATGGTATTTATCGTATACTTCCATCTTATAATCCGGCATCATTTTGACTTCCAGAAAAGAATGGAAGTCCATGGCATGATAGAATGCGGCGACCAAGTCTGCATGGCTGCGGAATGTTTGAGGAACCGTATAACCATAATCTTTGTAAGGCTTTTGACCTGCTTCGTCGGTGAGGCTTGTGATTTGGTTTACGATATTTTGAAACGATAAGACGTAATTTGCATCTGGAGCATCGGGGTCAAAAGCGTCGGGAACCATGCAGGGACTGCTTTCTTCTGAAAGTTTCCGGTAGCGGTGGGTTGTTTGTTCCGGGTTCAGGGGATGGTTTTCCAAGTAATTTTTGGACATTGCGTCATATTGAGAAATAGCGCCTTGGAGGTGTTCTGGCATTTCTGCCAGCATTTCCGGGGAAAAATAGTAGATGTATTGTCCGCCGGAAGGATTGATTTGCGCAAAGGCGGCGTTGATGACGTCGTCTCCGCCCTCCACATAAAAGCAGTTTTTCAGGGAATCGCAATCTCCTTCACAGGTTAATGAAGAAGCAAGATTTTCCCGGTCAATCAGAATGGAAGTGTCAGAACCATAGCTGTCGTCAGAAAGGGCGTAGACGTTGATCTTTCTGGTCATGGAATCAAATTGAAACAGACACTGCATCTGCTGTGCAACTTCTCCTGTGAGGAAATCGTATATGCTGGTTCCATCTGCAGAGAAAGTATACGCAAGATCTTTCAGCGAGGAATCTACTTCCCCGATGGTATAGAAGAAAGCCTTGTCGGACAGTACTCTGTGGAGCAGGGAATGCTTTTTCTTCTGTTCTTTTTCAGACGGGCTGTCGGTTTCGTCAATATCCATATAGAATACGGTGACCGGGAAAGCGTCGCTGCTGTTATGTTCTAAATCGAAATCCGTATTGATTTCCAGTCCCCGGAGCATGATCTGCCCAAGCTCTGCCTCGCAGAGGGAGAGTGCGGTCACGGACTTAGTCTCCATGCTTTCTTCGTGGCAGGAGATCTTGATTTCAAAACGTTCTTTAAATTCCGGAACATAGATGTTTTTGAGATCCGTCAGGCAATTCCAGAGCGGGTTGAGGGTGCCGTTCCAATATTTGGCAACTGTAAAGGACAGTTCGTTAGCGCTGTTTAGATTTCTCTTATAGGTAATCTCTGAGGCGCCGCAAATAGCGCCAAATGATGCGCCCGATTTGTCCTGCAGTACCAGGGTGGGAGCCTCCAATGAGGCTCCCGGTTGAAAAAATGACTGCATAAATGCGTCCTCCTTTAATATTTTCGAATACTGAGAGAATTGCCGCCAGTAAGGCTGGCATTGATAAAGGTGCCCAGGGTTTTCTGTACTGTGGCATCTTGCTGCAATGCGTGTACCAACCCCTCGGCAAATTCAGAAGGGTCGCTTACGCTGGGTAGGTATAAGTCTCCGGTGGTAATGGAAACCGGAGCCGCCTGGAAGTCTCGAAAGGCTAAGTCTTTCGTGAAGATATTTTTCATAAGAAAATCTTCGGGTATCGGCGTCTTAGAGGCCATCCCCTGAAGAAGCAGTTTAGGGCTGCTCTGGTCTATCAGTGTGTAGCTCTTTAGGCTGGAGGCTTGCTCGTTCCTTTTTAATTCTAGGAGAGGTTCTTTTTTGCGGGCAGGTGCAACTTCTGTTAGGAGGTCGGACTTTCTTCGCTCTTGGCTGCCGGAGTCGATCAGGGAGACGTGGTTTTTAGGGATTCCTTCCTGACGTTTTGTGTCGAATTTCTTTTTAGGGTTCTCTTGCTGCGCACTATTTTCGTCCGGCTTTCTTAACGGCGGCTTCTCGCTTGAGCCGTCATTCTTTGAGTTATTTGCAGAGTCATTTTTTTCAGGCTCTTTTTGATTCTCCTTGCCGTTATTTTTTCCTGGGTCGTACAGTCCCAGCTCTTCTAGGGATTTCAATGCTTGTTTTTGGTTCTTTGCGCCCAGCAGCTTGAAAAGCTGCTTTTTGCCGTCTGCGTCTAGGTAGCCTCCAGTCAGCGCTTTGATTGCCTGGTCAATAGAGGTGATTTTCTTGGGTTTTTCCGTTCCTGTAGTGGACAGAAGGTAATCCCAGACAGCGTTTTTGGCGGAGCCTTTGGAGGAGTCTTTTTGCGCTTTTAGTTCTGTGACTTTCTTTTTGGCGGCCTGGTAGTCGCTGTCTATCTCCTGGTAGTTCTTTTTGGCGGCTTGATAGCTCTTGTCTGCCTTTTTATACTGTGTGGAATCTTTGCCGTGCTTTTTTTCTGCCTCTTGCAGTTTCTTCTTTGCTTTGTCTCTCTTTTCCTTTGCCTCGTCCCGGTCCTTTTTCAGGGAGTCTTGCTTCTTATCCGCTTTCTGAATCAGGGGATCGTAGGAGGCGTATGCGGCGTAAATGCCAGAGGCTGTGTCGTATGCTTGTCGTTGGTTTTCCTTGTCCGTGTTCTTTTGCAATTTTTCGATCGCCTGCAGGATGGCATTGATACCGCCCGCTGCGTTTTTGTAGCTTCCCCAGGAGGAAGTCATGGCGTCTGATAGGGCGATGCCAGATTCCCCAGACAACTCTTCTAATGTGGCGCGGATGCCGTCCGTGCTTGTGGTGACGAGGCGGATCCCCTCCTCAACCAGCTTGTCGCTGTCCTGTTCTAGTTCTTCTAAGAATTCTTCCAGCTCGTTTACCAGGTCATCCATGGCGTCCTGGGTATCGGAGAGATACTTGTCGTACAGGGTTTCAGACAGGTTGTCTTCTGCGTTTGCGAGGCTGTCTTGCAGTCTCTGCAGCTTTGCAGCGTTCTCTTCGCTGCCTGTCAGCGAGGCATAGGCGCTTGCCTGCTTTTTCAGCTTTGTGATGTCCTTTGCCTGACGGGCGACGTCTTTCTGATAGCTGTGGGCGTCTTTTGCACTTTGCAGCAGTTCCTTGTATTTGCCCACAGACTTGTCCAGTGAGCGAATGAGCGCCTCGTAGCCTTGCTTTGCCAGATCTGCCATTGCTTGTCTTTCTTGCCTGGCGTTTTTTATGCATTCCCTTTGTATGTCTTGATATTCTTGCATCTGGGAGAGCAGAGTAGTGTTAGCGGGATCTTCTGCCAGCATAGAGCTGATTTTCTTGATTTCGCCTGCATACCGTTTTGCCTGTTCTTCATAGATCTCAGATTTCTGATAGTGCAGGCCCATGGAGGCGGCGCCATGCTTGGTCAGCCCGGCGTCGTCAGTCAAGGGCCGGTTGGCCATGGTGTCTAAGTAGAAGTCTGCCTCTGTGTGGAGGCGGCTGATTTGGTCCTGAAGGTAGTCAAACTGGTCAAAACCTGCCTGCCGCATTTGGTTGCGGTATTCCAGGAGGTTTTTTTGGGACTGCGCCAGTGCAAGATCTACTTCGTGGATGGCGCCTGCCATCTCTTCCCATTCTTCAGAGAGCTTCTTCACCTGTCCGGAAGCGACGGCTTGATCTAATTGTGTTTGAAGTTCCTTGCGTTCTTTGGCAAGGCTTTTCTGATGCTTTTTTTCCAGGGAGGCCAGGGCATTGTAGTGGCCTCTGCTGGAGAGCCGCCCGCCTGCTTCGGACAGATCTAGGGAGGCTGAGAGAACGTCTGTGCGCTCCTTCAACCGATTGCTCTTTCTCTCGTGACTGTCTTTCAGATTCTGGAATTTTTTCAGGCTCAGCCCCGCCGTCTCTTTCCGAGAGGTTTCCGCTGTTAGTTTTGCTGTCTCCTGAGCAGTCTCGTTCGCCGCCAGAGCAGCGTTGTAGCCAGCTGCCGCCTGTTGCAACTCGGACAGCCCGGCAGAGGCGATATCACGTAGGAGGCTCGGCGGCACGGGCTCTTTTTTCTTCACATGGCGTTGCAGTTTCTGATAATAGTTGTCTGCCTGTTTTTTTGCGCTTTTGGACAATCCTTTCGTGTCCTTGTCTCTGGCAGGTTTGAGGCGCAAGACGGAATCTTTGTAATTTTGCTTGGTTTCTTGCGCCGCCTTTTGGGTTTTATCGTTGTTTTGCTGCACGATTTTAATCTGCTTGCTGACAAGCTGATTTTTTCTGCCAGCTTTGACAAGGTTTGAGATTTTTGCCTCGTAGAGCTCGCTTTTGGCATTGCTTTTTTCTAAGTAACGGTCTAATTTGTCTAGAGGAAGGTTCGCAATTTCTGCCGCCAAGTCGGCGATGGCTTTGGTGAACTCCTGGCTCTTTTCCCGGTTCTTTTCTATCTGCTCCTGGAAGGCGTTCCATGCGTCTGTGCCTTTTTCTACGGAATTTTGCAGCGTTTTAAGCCTGGCATCCTGTGCCGCCAGGATCGAAAGCCCTTTTGCATAGTTGTCTTGGCGTCCCTTGAGGGATCTTTCCGAGACGTTTTTGCCAAAAGCCTCTTTCAAATCTGCAAGAGCCTTGTTGGCGGCGATGGCGCGTTCGGTGGCGCTGATTTCCTTGTCGTGAAATGCGGCGACTCTGTCTGCATAAGACTTTTGTGCCTGTGTCTTCTTTTCTTCTAGGGCAAAATAGTCTTCGTCGCATTTGGAGCGTTTGGCATAGTAGGCTTCGTAGGAGGAGATCTGCTTCTTTAGTGTCTCGTCTGTGACGTCCTCGATGGCGTATGCCCCGTTTTGTATCTTTTCTATCCATTCTGGCGAAAGACCGATACTGTTAAGTTTTTGTTGGTATGCCCAGGCGGCTTCCCGGTTTGCCGCAAGCTCAGCGCTGATTTTGGAGAGGTAGACATGGAATTTCTCCAAGGTTGATTTTGGAGTAAAGGCTTTTTCAAATGCCTTTCTTGCCTGTTCTGTTTCCTTTGTGATATGGGAAAGCTTTTTCTCCACCCAGTCGTAGGTCTGGGGTACGGGAACGCTTTTGCTAGAAGAACCGCCGACGGAGGAGGGAGTTTTCAGGTTGTTTCGTTTGGAGCTTGATGCGCCGATATCTGGCATGTTTTCTGTAAATTTTCGGATCGAGTTTTGGACTTCTTGTAGCTTCTTTTCCTTTTCTTTCTGGTAAATTTCGGGATAGTTGCCAGGTTGGTAGCGCATGATGTTTTTGGCGGACGCTTCCGCTGCCAATATCGCATTGGCGGCAAGCGCCTGAGTAGTGACGTCGCCATAAGTGTTTGCCAATTCTTTCAGCGCTTGGATTTTCCCATTGGTGTCCAGCCCAGAGCGATTATAGGATATCTCAGCGGCGGCGAGTGCGTAAATGCTCCTGCCTGTCTGCCCTGCGAGTTCGCTTTCGCTGAGTAATCCTCTGGCGGCGAAGTCTGCAGCGTCCGCAAGCGACATCTGCCGTGCGGCGGCTTCTCCCAAGACTTCTGCCATGCGCTCGGTGATAAGTCCTGAGGCGTTGGAGACGCCCTGCAGCTCTAGTTGTCTGACGATGCTGTCCCTTGTGCCTTGGTTCAGGTTGTCCAAGGAACCGCTGACGATCAAAGCTTCCATGGCGATATTGTTGAAAGCGTCTTCAATCTGTCCGGCATCGCAATGAACATCGCTGGCTATTTCGGAAAACTTATGGAAGCTCTCAAAGCTGCCAAAGAATTCCTCCATTGTGTCAAGGTCTGCGGCAGATACAAAACCTGAGGAGTCAAAGTCCTCGTAGATGCTCTTTAGTGTCCTTAGCTGACTGGCGTAGACCTCCAATTTGTCATGGGCAGAGAGTGTGGAGAGCACTTGTTCTGTGGCTTCCTCTGCGGACATGCCGATGCCTGTGAGGAAGTTTTCTGCTCCGGAAGCTTCCTGGAAAGTTTCTGCCGTAAGACGTCCTGCCCTGGCAAGCTGCAGCAATTCTTCTCGAGTCTCTTTGAATTCTTCAGAGTGGAAAGCTTCTGTGAAAGAAAGAGAATTTGTCGTGTCAGTGCTGTCTGTCTTGTTTATTTCTCCCGGGGTTCTTGTCAAGAGGACTTTGAGATCCCGGATGGTAGCGTTTTCGTGCAATGTCATCTCTGACAGCTGTTTGATTTCTTTGTCCGTGAAATAATCATTCAAGTTCTGAGCAGTCAGGTTTGCTAGGCGTTTGTCCAGGGATTTGGCAAGTAGCTGGGGACTGTTAAGAATATCTGTAAGTTGTTTGATGTAGTTTTCAGCTATTTTCAGAATGTATTGGTATTCATTTTTCTTTTTTTGGGCTTCCTCTTGACTGTCAGATGGGATATTGGGGTTTTGGGCATGTTCCTCTAGCTGGGCGATGGCATCCATGTATTCCAGTCTTTTTTCTTTCCAGTGCAGGAGCTGGTTCTGCATCGTGGAAGAATCGTAATCTTCCAGTTTTTTTTTGCTAACTTTAAATGACAAGGCAGCGATGTCATAGAAATCGCTGTTCTTTGGCAGGGATTCCATCTGCTCTTTGTAATCATTAATTATTCTTTTTAAATCGTTGTAATAGGAAATGGTGTTTGCCGTTTTAATAGATAGGACGTTGAAATTGTCTGAAACATCCCCAAAGATGAGTTCAAGGGGAGAGATAACCCTCCATTTTTCCAGGAACAATTTTTGGCTAAAGCTGTCCTCGTCGAACAAATCCGTGAATTTCCCGCCAATCTCTTCCTGCGCCGATTTCGCCTTTAGCAGTTCCAATAGTTCTTTTTCTTTATCGATGCGGTCCGTCAGATAGTTTAGGCGTTCTTGTTCTGCTTCGGAGAGGGAATCTGGGTTCTTTGCGGAGAGTGTTTCGTATTCTGTGTTGAATTCATTCAGCCTTGCGGAGACTTCTCCTATTTCTTCCTCGGTTTCTGCAACGGTGACATTGAAATAATCCCAAGCATTGGATAACAGCTTGATCTGTGCGACAACGGCGAGCATGATGCCTGCGTTCAGCGCAGTGTTTAGCAGCGCCGCCTGGATTGCAGCAAAATTATAAGCCTGACCTGTCTGTATCAGATACTGCGAGAATCCCCGGGTGGAGGCGGAGGAGTTGTCAATGGCGCCGTTTGTCTGCTGCAAGGTTTGCAGATAGCCCATCAGCCGTTCGTCCGTGGAGCCGATTGCACTTGCTATCTCGTCCCATTTCACTTGACCGCTTAGCGTTTGAAAACGTGGTGAAGATAAATCTAAACTTGAGAAGCTCTGGATGGCGCTTGCCTGCGCTTGCGGGTTTGCCATAAGCTTCTGGAAAATGCCTCCCAATGCTAATTTGCCGCCGCTTACTTGTGCGAGCGTGTATGGCGTTGTCCAAAAGCAGCTTCCAAAGCTCATGGACGGGCGGCAAGATATGTGGTAAAATGCATAATATAATGTTGTAAGGAGGTATATGTAATGGATCAGATTTGCAAATGTTTAAAATGTGGAGTTATTAGCTTGAGGGAGGATGGGGCTCCTGATATTCATACAGGTAATAACTGTAACGGGAAGCTAATGGAAGTTCCGTTGTCACTAGAGGAATATAACACAATATCATGCGCGATAATAAAAATCTTTCCAGATGATGATGATTATTTTGCTTTTATTAATTCCATGATCGAGCTGAAGGAGAATGACATTGTGGAGTATGGACTGAAGTATTCCCAACTGCAGATGCAGGCAGAACAGAGGAGGGCAAACATGGCGCAAGCCAGTTTTGTTCTCAAATGTCCGACTTGCCACAGCACGCAGGTGCGCAAGATTGACGTTGTAGAACGTGCAGGATCCGTTGCATTCCTGGGCATTTTCAGTAAGAAGATCAATAAGTCTTTTAAGTGCAAGAACTGTGGCTATACTTGGTAAATGGCGCAATTTTCGCCGCTTGCTAGAAACAGGGGAAAAGGGTGCGCCGTCTGCTATTATTGGCACGCCGCATAGCTGCGGCTGACTTTTTTGGGCTGCCACGCTCAATGACAGCCGGGCTGACTCTACCTTCACGAATGAGATCATGTATCGTCATGGTCATCCGTGTCCACTTGGGAGCCGATGGGAGCGGCACTTGCCTGGTAGCGGCAGTACGCCTCTCTGCTGATAGTCTGGCATGTTACATGATGAGTTGCATGTCAGACGTCCCAGTCTCATTTGCCACGCAGTCACGCATGGCCATATCAGTGGTCTGCAGGATGCAGTTAATTTTTCCTAAGGCCCTCTTGCCCATGCCACGCTTACGACATGCGCTCGTTCCCGTTTTCTCCATGTCTTTTAAACATGGCGGTAGGCGCCTTCTTGAGCCTCGCAGCCATTTGTGCCACAGCATGTATGCTGACCCAAGCCTTTTGCCCCCAGATATCCGCCGCCTAAGGCGCCGAGTGTTCCAAGAGCTCCGATTTTGTCTGTTATGGCGCTTAATGCGCCAACTCCCGTCGTTCCCAGTTCTAGGAAGAAATCCAGGATGCCAGATTCTCTTAGCGCTGCGGAAAGTTTTTCGACTTGGTTCTGCAATCCGGCAGTCTTTCCAGAAATAGAATCCAGGTATCCGGAATTCGCTTCATCTGCCGCCCCAAAGCTGTCAGAAGCAAAGGATGCCGCCTGCTCCACCGCAGTCCAGTTGTTCATCAGCGCTGTGAAGACTGCGTGATGTTCCTCGCCGACGCTGGAAATCGAAAAGGACTCCCTGGAGGATTGATCCAAAGCCTCCCATGCTGAATGCAATTCCTGTAAGACTTCGTATACGCTTTGCGCTTCGCTATGTGTAGTTTTCAACGTAGTGAAAAGAGCTTTTTCTCCGTTTGTCACTTGGTCAAAATCCTTTAAGGAATCGTATGCGCCGACAAACAGACCTAGCATTTCTTCGAAAGAGATGCCCGCCATACTCGCAGATTCTGCAAGCATGGAAGCTCCTTCTGCCAGTAGGTGGAATTCTGTGCCCCCTGCCTCTGAGATGCCCGCCAGGGCGTCGCTGATGGCGGGAGCAAAGCTGGCGTTTTGCCCGAAGCCGTCCAGGATGTCTTTGATATGGGATATGGCTGCCTCGGCATTACTGATTCCAGGGGAGATGTTGTCCATTTTCAGAGCTTCTTCTGCAACTTTCAAAGCATCTTCCATGCTATAACCAGCTTCGATTGCTGCATGGATGCAAGAAAGCGCCTCGGTTCCAGTTCTGCCGACAGCGTCGCCCAGCCGGAATGCTTCCTGTGTGACTTTTTCAAGGCTGTCAGCAGAGAGATTGGAAGTTTGCGCCAGTTGTAGAAGCGCATTGTCTAATTGGCTGACAGTGTCTTTCATTTGCTGGATCGTCTCGATCTCCTCAATTAGGAAGCCATCTGGAAGAAAATGGTCTCTCAATGCCCCAATTTCCTCGGTGAGAGGGTCATAATTATTTTGTTGATTATCGCTGCTCAATGTAACCTCCTTGTGATTGGTATTGCAATTGTTATATGGTATCCTCAGGTTTTTCCAACAGTTGCCGCACGGATTCTTGAATATGAGGAATGAAAGAATCAAGCTGTGACAGATCGCAGCTACTTAATTGTTCCTTAGCCTCTGTGCGGTTCGTATATCCGTTGGAATAGCTGTTTAAGATCAAAAAGATTTTATAACAGGTAAGGGTATCTGTGATCGTGCGCCAGGGCTGGAAGCTTTTTACATTTTCACAGCTTTGACAGGCGCGGTATGGTTTACCGCAGATCAGGCAGACATGGTTTTTCTTGTTTTTCATCATGCACCTCTAAGGCTTTGGGCGGCATTGCCGCCCCGGAGTGTTTTTGCATTACGCTGCGCTGTCGTCTGATACGAAGATATCAAAGAGCTTCGCATTTTCGTCACAGTAAGATTTTTGAAGCTTGTAGCTTGCCGCATGTTTTCCTTCTGAGGTCAAGGCAAGTTCCACTGCCGACGGGTCGATCTGCGCTCTTGGGATCGAGATTACCCCGGCATATACCAGGTTGGTATCGCAAGGATCATGGAACAGCGCATGTACGAGCAGGGAGCGTACCTTGGGAATGCCGTCTGAAGATTTTGTGACTTTCACAGTGTTTCCAGTGACGGCATCGTATCTGACGAAGACCCGTCCAGTAACGTCTGCCGGGAAGGTAAGCGTCTTGCTGTCAGCGTCCAGGGCGAAGGTGCCGTCTGTGGGCGTCCCTGCTGATGCGGCAGTGGATAGGGTGTAGGTCTTTCCGAAAGTATTGTCGTCATTGATGACTTTGACGGAAGTGATCTCTGCGCCTTCTGTGCCCACTGGGATGTATTTGAGTTTTGCCGTGTGGTCGCTTTCCACGGTGATCGTCTCACTGACCGGACGTTTCATGTCGGCGGCGATCTCCTTGACGGTGCCAAACTGAGAAGCGGCAAGATCCAGGGAGAACAGGCTGTTTGTGAAGTCGAAGGTTCCTGTCTGGGCGTTGTAGAAAGTGGTGATTTCAGCACCCATGGCGTCGGTCACAGTGGTTCCGGTTGCAGCTGTTTTCAGGCTGGGGCTTTCGATCTGCGTGTATCTGCCCACCAGCTCGTTGGTTGCCAGGTCGTATTCCTCTACGGCTCTGATTTTTTCAAGAATTAATTCATTTGCATTAAAAGACATTATTTTGTTCCTCCTTAAAATTTGTTTTAGGGCGGAAGCGTGTCAATGTTAGTCCAGCGCTCCCGTCCAGTCTAATTGTTTTTCTGGGACTTCTTTTAGGCTGATTCCAAATCCGGAATACCCGCTTTGCAGGAGAAGATCCGCATGTTTCATTTTGGAAATTCGTCTGACCGAATCCAGAAAGGCGTTGATCTTCATATCCCATACCTGGGCATGGTTATATTTGAAACCAGGGCAATTGATCATGGCGGAAACCAGGTTTTTCAATTGGGAAACGCAGGGCTTGTCTTTGTTGAGCTCATATTCTTCCCTGGCGTCTTCAATGAGAATTTGCTTTGTTGCCTCATTGGCAGGAAGCTGGCTGTTTCGTCTCAGTCCGTGCATGTTCCGCAAAATTTCTGCAAATTTCAGATATATTTGCTGGTCTATGCGAATGTTTCTCTCCAAATCAAGCATTACAATCTCTTCGGAGCCGTGTTCCTGTATTAACTTACAGCTTGTGAAATCTAAATCTCCGGTTATGATGCTGGTTTTGGATTGGTTGAAAGACGGAGCCAACAGACTGTAAAACAGTGTGAAATCATCGATATCCGTGTAATCAACGCCCATGTCGTAAAGCTGGAATTTTAAATCGGCGCCAGTGGAAGTCAAGGTGTAAATCATGTTCCAGTAGGCGTGTTCGCCGTATTCGCATATCTCATCCAGCGTGGGTTGATGAATTGTGATTCCAGGCGCAAGAAGAATATCTTTGCCTTGGTAAATCTGTAATTCATCATCTGCAAATAGTTCCAAGTTGTTCACCACCTTTCATGTTTTGCGGATTTTTCTCCTGCTGGGTACAAAGCCTTTTACAGGAAGAAATCCTATATCGTATACATATAGTGCCTGAAAATGCTTTTGCACCCAGATTTTACAAGGGCTCTCGGTCATTTTTAATCGTGTGGTAAAAACTGTCCTGGTTAGGAGGACGACGGCGTGTCGCGCTTTAAGTTATAGCGTTTGTAGGACAGGTTGCGGGATTGTTTGCGGCAGCAGTCGCAGAGCCGGCGGTTGCGGCGCTTGTTCTGTAGAAACAGGTTGCCACAGGCGCACCGCCCATAGGTAATGGCGCCGTGGCTGTTGACGTTATAAAGCCCATAATATTTTTTCTGGTAACTTTTGATATAGCCTTCCAGCCCCCGGCAGAAGTAACGGATGCAGAAGTGGTCTTCCTCCCATGCTCCGTCGTAGACCGCAAGCTCTTTGCGGTTTTGATATTCCTCAAGGGGCTTATAGTGGTCGAACATCCTGCGGAAGTACTTTTCTGTAAGTTTGGCATATTCCTGCCAGTCCAAATCCATGGTTTTCCTGGCACAATTTTCCTTTATAATCCTGGCACGTTTCATGGCGTCCTCCAGTTTTAAAGTAAGTTCCTGTGGGGAAAGGGTCCAGGAAGCATCTTTTGTGCGGCAGGAGGATTGCCACTGCAGATACAGTTTTTTGGGCAGGCGCAGCAAGTCCAGATATTCTTTGTTACAGCAGACGTCTTTGTCAAAATAATAGGTGTATATGTTGTTGAGCTTTTGGCGGATCAGGCTGGCAAAATCCCGGCTTTCTGTGACAGAGGGAGAGTAGCTGCGGCAAATGGAAGCATAGTTTGCAAATATTTGCCCGGTTTCTGTGGCAAGCAGACTGGGCTTGATGCGGAAAGTAATCGGTTTCTCAAGAACTATGCGCTTGTTTGGATTATCCCAGAGCAGACGGCAGAAATAGCAAAAAATTTCCTCCCGCTCTGCTTCAGTTTCGGCAAATTGGTAATCTTCGAGCAGTTCATACAAAAAAACATTCATGACAATTCCTCCTCGCAGTTCAGGATGTAATATTTACCAAGATATTCTCTTCCGCCTTCTTGCTTAGAAACCTCCTCAATGGAGAAATGCTGGGCGTTTGGCGAATTTTCCCTAAGATTTTTGAGAATATAGCTGCCAAAGCCTCCCCAGGCGAGATATTTGCCAGTGGAAAGATTGCAGTAACATGCCTTGATGGCATAATTCGCCCCTTCTTCCTCGGAAGAGATTCCCTCCAAGGCAAGGATCTTTTTGCGGTAACGCTCTGTTAGCAGGTTGAGCTCTCCGTAATCAGATTCTGTCCGCTCTTCGGAAAGCTTGGAAAGCAAGTCTCTAAATGCAACGTTGTATTCGTTTACCAAATGGCGCGCCTGCCGCAGGACTTTACGGTCGTCAAGTGCAAAATCATGGTTCAACAGGATGTCACGGTTGTCCGTTACAGTGTTGTCCCAAAGAATGCGGCGTTTTTCCCAGGTGCAAATATAGTCGCACAGCTCGTTCATGGGCGAAGGGGAAAAATAGGCAGGAGAGGGCAGGCGGTCTGCCGGGTTGTCTGCCGCCTTATTTTTCTTTTGGATTTCTTCAAAAGATTTCAGTTTTTTGGGATAATTGAAAAGCAGGAACCAGGGAATCTGTTTCAAATGCCAGCGCAGCCCGTTGTTCAGGTGCCAGCGGATCCCAGTTTTGATGCTGTCTATCTCTTTTCCTTGGATGACCCGCAGAAGGGAAGCCATGTCTTGGTAACAGGCCGCAGTTTCTGCGTTCTTTGGCAGCCTGTTTTCAATACTGGTGGCACAGTTGGTAATTTCCCCGATTCGAGAGTCCCGGGTGGCAATCTCATAAGCGGTCAGATTTTCCATGGTGTAGGGCTTGCGTTTTGCAGAAGCTTTGTCTGCAATGTCAATGATGATCGGTTTTGCGATCCTGGTACCTCTAAGGATCGGATCGCAGCAGAGAAATACAGCGTCTCCGTCACAGTCGGCGCCGCCTTGCTGGGGCAGGCTTAGATCGTGCATGTTGATCATCGCCACGTCCTGGTCCTTGAAATGGGAAAAATATTGTTGAAGCTTGGGAGAGGAAACCAGGCGCACTTGGTTTACCTCCGAAGGGTCTACCAGCGGGGAGCGCAAAGACAGGGCTTCGCCGTCAGGGAGGGAAGGCGCGTAGAACTCTTGTGGTCCCAGGCAGCCGTATGCCTCTTTTCCTGCAGCATATTCCAGATAGCCAATCATGTCTCCGACGATGGTATGATAGAACCCGTCGGCATAGATTTTCCCGAGCTTTGCATCGTTGATATGCTTTTTTAATTTGCGGTACAAAAACTGGCGAATCGCAGGATCTTTTAACATCCGGCGGTTTGTCAAGATCGCTTCTATGTATGTTCCATATGCCTTTTGCTTTTGGGATAGCCCTAAAAACATCATGACATAGAAATCGTCTCCGTTTATAATATTCTCAAACAGATCAGTGGTATATCTGGCAAGCTTTACGATTTTTCCTTCTGTCTGCGTAGATAAAATATCGTAACTGGTCCGCTCTTTTACATGCTTCTGATAATCTTTATTCCACAAATCCAGGCATTGCAGATACTGGAAATTGAGCCTGGCTTTGCGGGAGAAATTTGTTTGATGATGGCTGTATTTGCTGATGCCGAGCTTAAAGCTGTACTTTTTGAGCACAAGAAGGTAGGTGTCCCAAGCTTCTTTTCCGTATGCGTCAAAGAACATGGAATGTCCCTTGAACATGGTGACGTTCCAGATACAGTCGATATCGTAAATGTCATGGAACGCTCCATAGACGTCCTGAATCTGAGTGACGCCCATGTCTTGCAGGATTTCCCGAAAAGGCACATAAGCAGAGAAGCCTTTCAAAAAGGGCAGGCGGATCTGGACGCCAACGGCGGTGTAATCCAGGTCGAGCGTGCGGCTGGCTTTTTGTGCAAATTCCAGTTCATGGCATCCGCAGCCGTCAAAAGGAGACAGCAGGATGTCATGGGTTCCCTCTTCGACCTTGCGAATATTCACTGTTTTGGGGGCATTGGTTTTTGGGTCTCTGATTTCTTTTTGATGAGTCGTCACATAGCGGATATACTGGTCTTTTAAGATTTTTTGGTACTCTCCGATATCACGATCCTTGGCATGTAATCAGGAATCAGCGTGCAGGAACTAAAAACCAGGCAGCGCTGCGCCTCGTATTTGGAAATCACACACTCTTCAACAGGGAGATCCATCTGAGTAATCCGGTACAAAGGCTCCCAAATGTCCTCGGCTGCAAATACAGTGACGCCATCCTTGCTTTGCGAGGCGGATTTTCCAAAGCGCAGATAGCGTCTGCCGTTATAAGAAAATCCATGAGTCAAAATGTGGGTCAGCGCCTTGATGTTTTTGGAGGATTTTTTTGCCGTGACTAGAATCAGTTCACAGATGTGATCGGCAGGCAATCCGCGCAGACGCTGAACTTGGTCAAAAAGCAGGGAATTTTGCTGCGCAATCAGACAAGCTGCTTCTTCTTGCGGCGTAAGGACTAGCTGGCATTCTGCGTCGATAAGCTGCTGGATTGACAGTTTTACCAGGGTGAACTGCCTGGAATCTGTTGCATGGTCCAATGATTGAAGTGATGTTGTTGTATGTTTCATAATCTTATATCTCCTTTTTTGAACGTAATCTTTCGCAGAACGTGTTTTTGTGGGAGGAGGTTTCATATTATGATTTTAAATACATTACTTTGGTATCAGCATACCATTGAGTTTATGGAAAGTCAATAGTTTTAAATACATTATTAAAAATGGCATGACAGGTGTTATGTGAATTATATAATAGTGCCACATTGTTACAATATGGCAGCATATGCACTGTTTGAGTTTCCGCATTTTGCAATTCATAGCGCCAAAAGGTCTTGCTGCCTTTG
>OFGZ01001017.1_pt1 | contig 16753 bp, 8 predicted proteins | sample 1521871 | NCBI WGS metagenome assembly OFGZ01 (sample SAMEA3504091, study PRJEB24116) | mouse gut metagenome | biome: mouse gut; feature: mouse-associated habitat; material: faeces | place: Denmark | collected 2011
AACACTTGGCTCCTCGGAGCCGTTAACAAATTCTCAAAAAATAACCGAAGTATTGCTAACATACTTTAATACCTTTTAGCTGATTTTCCCCCACCCTTATCCCTTTTGGCTTGTTATTATTATAAACCCCGGGAAACGAGAGCGGGCGGCTGCCTACGCGGTTTTCCCGACCCGGGGCCGACTACTTAAACAGCATCCCTCGTCCTTTTTATCGAGTAGTGATACTGGATATTTAGGCTCTCATAAATAAATAGTTGAAACGTGAAGGGAGGAGTCACATCGGCTCCTCCCTTTTGCGCAGGCAACAATGTCTCCCGACTACCCCCCACATTCAAAATTCAACCTCCAAAATTCAAAATTATTTCGTACCTTTGTAACCAAAATTCTAACTAAACAACATAATATTATGGCAAAGAAAGCACTGCTGATGATTCTCGACGGCTGGGGCATCGGCAACCACACAAAAAGCGACGCTATTTACTCGACTCCCACCCCTTATTGGGACTCCCTCATCAAAGACTATCCCAACTCCGAACTGCAGGCAAGCGGCGAGAACGTCGGTCTGCCCGACGGACAGATGGGCAACTCCGAGGTAGGACACCTCAACATCGGTGCCGGCCGCGTCCTCTACCAGGACCTCGTGAAAATCAACAAGGCCATCAAAGACGGCTCCATCCTCGACAACCCGCAGATCAAGGACGCTTTCTCCTACGCCAAAAATTCAGGCAAAGCGCTCCACTTCATGGGTCTTACCTCCGACGGCGGCGTACACTCCTCGCTCGACCATCTCTTCGCCCTCTGCGACATCGCCAAACAATACGGTCTTGAAAAAGTATATATCCACTGCTTCATGGACGGCCGTGACACCGACCCACGTTCGGGCAAAGGCTTCATCGAGCAGCTTCAGGCTCACACCGAAAAATCAGCCGGCACAATCGCTTCCATCATAGGACGTTACTATGCCATGGACCGCGACAAGCGCTGGGACCGCGTCAAAGTGGCCTACGACCTCCTCGTCAACGGTGAAGGCACCCAGGCTACCGACATGGTAAAAGCCATGCAGGATTCCTACGACGCCGACGTGACCGACGAGTTCATCAAACCCATCAACAACGCCAACGTCGACGGCACCATCAAGGAAGGCGACGCTGTAATATTCTTCAACTACCGCAACGACCGCGCCAAAGAGCTCACCATCGTACTCACCCAGCACGATATGCCCGAAGAAGGCATGCACACCATCCCCGGCCTGCAATACTACTGCATGACCCCCTACGACTCTTCATTCACCGGCGTGCACATCCTCTTCGACAAGGAGAACGTCGACAACACCCTCGGCGAATACCTCTCCTCGCTCGGCAAAAAGCAGCTCCACATCGCCGAGACCGAGAAATACGCCCACGTCACCTTCTTCTTCAACGGCGGCCGTGAAGCCCCCTACGAAGGCGAGGAACGCATCCTCGTGGCATCGCCCAAGGTAGCCACCTACGACCTCCAGCCCGAGATGAGCGCATTCGAGGTAAAGGACAAACTCGTCGACGCCATCCGCTCCGAGAAATTCGACTTCATCGTGGTCAACTTCGCCAACGGCGACATGGTAGGCCACACCGGAGTCTACGAAGCAATACAGAAAGCGGTAAAAGCCGTCGACCAATGCGTCAACGACACCGTAGAGGCAGCCAAAGCCGCCGGCTATGAGGTAATCATCATCGCCGATCACGGCAACGCCGACAACGCCATCAACCCCGACGGTACCCCCAACACGGCACACTCCCTCAACCCCGTGCCCTGCGTCTACGTCACCACCGACCACAACGCCAGAATCGCCGACGGTATCCTCGCCGACGTAGCCCCCACAATCCTCCACATAATGGGTCTTCCCCAGCCGGCCGAAATGACAGGCCACAACCTCATCGCCGACTGATAGCAATAACCCCCAAAATAACAAACAAGCCGCGCCTGCCCAAAAAGCAAGCGCGGCTTATTTATAATAGCTAAGGTAGCTATATTAGCTATAATAGCTACCTTAGCTAAGCTGCTACCTTAGCTACTTACCCAAATTACCACCTACATCAGCGCCGGAGCCAGATACTTCGCCAGCACATACCCGCCGCCGATAAGCCACACAAACAACACCCCCGCGAGTACAAACGGCTTCGCGCCCGCCTTCTTGAACTTGTCGAAACTCGTCTCCGCGCCCAGTGCCACCATAGCCATCGTCAGGAGGAACGTATCCACATAATTAATCAGATCGCTCCCCCACGAAGGTATACCCAACGGCGTCGACAGCGTATTGAGATACACCGACAGCGAATTAAGCCCTATCACAGCTAAGAACCCGAACGCAAACCACGGCACGGCCACCTTGCCTTTGCCACCCTCGGCACCTGCCTCGCCCCCGCGTGCCCTGCGCGCCGCCCACACACCGAGCAGCAACAGCACCGGCACAAGCATCATCACGCGTATCATCTTCACAATCACCGTCGTAGATGCAATATCGTCGCCCAACGCATTGCCGGCGCCAACAGCGTGAGCCACTTCATGCAGCGTCGACCCTCCGAATATGCCCATCTCCGTCGGCGTAAGGTCAAGCACACCCGACCGGTAAGCCGCCGGATACACAAACATCGCCACCGTGCCGAATATCACCACCGTAGCCACCGCCACCGCCGTCTTGTACGGCTTCGAACGCATCGTAGCCTCGGCACCGAGCACAGCCGCCGCGCCACACACACCGCTCCCCACCGACGTAAGCATCGCCGTATCCTTATCCATCTTCAGCACACGGCTTCCGAAGAAATATCCCCCGATTATCGTCACAGTCACGATTATGGCATCGACTGTTATCCCCGCCACTCCCACGGCCGCGATATCCTGAAACGTAAGCCTGAACCCGTACAGTATGATACCTATACGCAGCAACCGCTTCGAGCAGAACTGTATGCCCGGCACCCACGTCTCCGGCAGATGCATTCTCAGCAGATTGGCATAAATCATACCCAAAATAATACCGATAATCAACGGACTGATTGACAGCGTAGTAAACACCTTCGCGCTCCCTATATAGAAAGCCGCGCACGAAAATAGAGCGATAAGAAGCACGCCATGCAGCATGTGCCCTCGTTTTTGTGAAAACATATCAATATATTTTAGAAACGTAAATATCACATGTAGGCCTCAAAAAAAATAAGACCGCATTCGTAAAAAAAACATACCAATATATCCATTTGTTTCCCCACCCACCCAAAAATCCCACCGCCACCCTCCCCACCAAAAAAAATTTGTTCCCCTCTCCCCCTCCCCCCTCATCATTAAAGACCCTAATGACTTTAACGACCTTAATGACCTTAATGACCTTACCTCCCCTGCCGTCCAAAAATTCAAAATTCAAAATTCCCCATTCAAAATTAAAAAAAGCGGCTGCACCATAGTGCGGCCGCTTTTATGCTGTTTTAGATATCGCTATACTCGATTATGCCTTAACGATAACGAGAGTGTCAGCGCCAACAACTGCAGTTGTGTCGTTCAACCAGATAGTGTCAGCAACTTCAACGTTCTCTACAGCTGCGTTATCCTGAGCTGCGTCAGCTGCGGGAACTGAATCGTTAGTGCCGTTTTCACCTTCAGAAGCAGCTTTCTTGTTGCAAGATACCATTGCTACAGAAGCAAGTACAGCGAGTGACAAAAATACTTTTTTCATTTTTTCTTAAGAATTAAATAATAAAACAATAATTTGTGCTTCAAAAACTTTGCAAAGTTAAGCATTTTTTTTCATCTGCAAATATTTTTTCAAATATTTTTCGCTTTTCCACGATTTTTTTTATTTTTTCCCGGCCACGATACTGTTGGCCATCGCCACAGCCTTAGTGATATGGTCGCACACGCGTTCCCTCGGCAGCAGCTTGTCAAAGCCCGCATGCTCGAGCGTCTGGCGCACATTCTCGTGCACTCCCGACAGCACCACCTCTATCCCCTCGGCCTCCGACGACGACACAAGCGCCTCAAGGTTGTGCAGTCCCGTCGCATCGATAAACGACACCTTGCGCATCCTTATGATCCTCACCACCGGCTTATCCGCCAGGCTCGTACGCATCAGCTCGTCAAACTTCGTCGCTATACCGAAGAAGAACGGACCGTCAATCTCATATATCGACACACCCTTCGCCACGTCGAGCACCTCATGATTGTCCGAATCCGTGCCCTCGGCCACATCAAGCTGCTCCGAGTACACCTTGATTTCCGAATTCTGCATCACACGCCGCAGGAAAAGCACCACAGCTAACAGCAGCCCTATCTCGATGGCAATCGTAAGGTCGAATATCACAGTCAGGATAAACGTCACCACTAATACCGAAATATCGCTCTTCGGAGCCTTGAAGATATGCACTATCGTCCTCCACCCGCTCATATTGTACGACACCATGATAAGCACCGCTGCAAGACACGCCATCGGTATCATGTTGATAAGCGGCATAAGGAACAGGAATATCAGCAACAGCACTGCCGCATGTATGACACCCGCCACAGGCGTGCGGCCCCCGTTAGTGATATTCGTCATCGTGCGCGCTATCGCACCCGTCACGGGAATACCCCCGAACAGCGGCACAACCACATTCGCCACACCCTGACCGATAAGCTCCGTGTTCGAATTCGTCCTCGAACCCGTCACACCGTCAGCCACCGTAGCCGACAGCAGCGACTCAATCGCGCCCAACACCGCAATCGTAAACGCCGACGGCAGCAGCATATTGATAGTCGCCATATCCAGCTTGAACCCGTGAGGCGTAGGAATATCCGTCGACATCTTCCCGAAACGGCTCCCGATCGTAGCCACACCGTCAAACGCATCAGTCACCAGCCCCAATATCCACAATCCCGCCGTAGCAAGAATAATCGCGATCAGCGCCCCCGGCAGCTTCTTGGAAATCTTCGGCGTCACGATCATGATGGCAAGCGACACCACCCCCACACCAAGCGTAGCCCAGTCTATACTCCCGATATTCCGGAAATACTCACCCCATTTGGGCAGGAACTCGCTCGGCAACCCCTTGATGCCCAGCCCGAAAAAGTCATTCATCTGCGTCGAGAAAATCGTCACCGCGATACCCGCCGTAAATCCCACCACAATCGGATACGGAATAAACTTGATCACTGTGCCCAACTTGAACACACCCATAAGCACCAGTATCAACCCCGCCATAAACGTAGCGATAGCCAGCCCCTCAAGCCCGTAAGTAGCGATGATATTCGCCACAATCACGATAAACGCACCCGTAGGCCCCCCGATCTGCACCGAGCATCCGCCCAGCGCCGACACCAAGAAACCACCGATGATAGCCGTAATCAAACCGATCGTAGGACTCACACCGCTCGCGATACCGAAAGCAATAGCCAGCGGCAGCGCCACAATACCCACAACCACACCCGCAATCACGTCCGCACGCAACCGCGAGCCGTCATACCCCTTCAGGCTCGACAAAATCTTCGGCCTGAAATCAATTGCACCGTTAATCTTCATAAATAAACAAAATTACTTTTTTACCTTACATACAATACATAACCCGTCGGCTCTCGCCGACACCCCGCCCCATTGCCCCGCAGAGGTTGTTGCAGAACTAAACTTTCCGCGATTTTCAACCGCGGTCAGCTAAAATCAAGTTTTGCAACACCTTCGGTTATTCGTAGCCCCATCACCCGTAGTAGCCGCGGTTTCCAACCGCGGGCCCTCCTTACCCCCGCAGGCGTCCGCAGGACGCCGATTATTCGTAACCCCGTACGCCGAAGCGCAGCGAGGCGTACGGGGCTGCAACTACCCTCTGTAATGGCGTCCGCAGGACGCCGATTTACAACACCCAACCCATTTGCGACCGCAAAGTTACAAATTTTCACATAAATTACCATCATTTCACCTAAAAAAAGCTATTCCAGCCCCGTGCCGACGCGTAAGCGGAGGAATCCCCCCGCCAACCCGCATTCAAAATCCAAAATTCCAAATTCAAAATTATTTTCGTACCTTTGTCCCAACCAAAAAAAACCAACTAAAAAATGAAAGCATTTGTATTCCCCGGCCAAGGCGCCCAGTTCGTAGGCATGGGCAAAGACCTCTACGACAACAACCCCGTAGCCCGCGACATGTTTGAGAAAGCCAACGAAATCCTCGGCTTCCGCATCACCGACCTCATGTTCAACGGCACCGACGAAGACCTCCGTCAGACCTCCGTCACCCAGCCCGCCATCTTCCTCCATTCCGTAATCCTCGCCAAGACACTCGGCCCCGACTTCAACCCCGACATGGTAGCCGGACACTCCCTCGGCGAATTCTCCGCACTCGTAGCAGCCGGAGCAATGGCGTTTGAAGACGGACTCCGCCTCGTCGCAGCCCGCGCACACGCCATGCAGAAAGCATGCGAGCTCAACCCCTCCACAATGGCTGCCGTACTCGCACTCCCCGACGAAACCGTCGAGCAGATCTGCGCCGACGTTCCCGGCACCGTCGTATGCGCCAACTACAACTGCCCCGGACAGATCGTCATCTCCGGCGAAATCGAAGCCATCGACGCCGCATGTGAAAAACTCCTCGCCGCAGGAGCCAAACGCGCACTCCGCCTCAAAGTAGGCGGCGCATTCCACTCACCCTGCATGGAACCCGCACGCGCCGAGCTCGCCAAAGCCATCGAAGCCACCGACATACACACCCCCGTATGCCCCGTCTACCAGAACGTCGACGCACGTCCCCACACCGACCCCGCCGAGATCAAAGCCAACCTCGTGGCACAGCTCACCGCACCCGTACGCTGGACCCAGACCATCAAAAACATGATAGCCGACGGAGCCACCGAATTCGTAGAACTCGGTCCCGGCAAAGTCCTCCAGGGCCTCATCACAAAAATCGACCGCGCCGTAACAACCACCGGCCTCCAGTAAAAAAGCATAAACCTTATCCCGATTAATCCCGATTAATCCCGATTCATCAGGATAAATCCAGCCTCATCCCGATAAATCCTGATAAATCTCGATAACTCCCGATAATCAGGAATAATCCCGATTAATCCCCCCAACAATCGCGCCGGGCAAAAAAAACAGCAGCCCGGCGCGATTTCATTACTAATTACTAATTACTAATTACTAATTACTAATTACCGAAACCTTCACCCTGACCCCCTTGATCTTCCGTCCCGACAGCACACGCGCCAGCTCCTCCCCCCGCTCCGCCGGCACAGCCACCATCGCATAATGGTCCTCCACAGCAATCCGCCCCACCTCCTCACGCGCCAGTCCCCCCTGCTTCATCACATACCCAGCCACATCCCCCCGCGAGATCTTCTCCTTCCTCCCCGCATTGATATACAGCGTGCAGCGTAGGGGCGGGGGCGTCCCGCCCCCGTTCAATCCCACCTTCGCCACACCGCCCCCATCACCCATATTATCCCCGGTTTCCAACCGCATCCCGCACCCATCGACACAGCCACCCGCAGCCCCCACACCGCCCCCATCACCCATAGTAGCCGCGGTTTCTAACCGCGTCCCGCCCCCACCCGCACAGGCGTCCGCAGGACGCCGATTATTCGTAACCCCGTACGCCGAAGCGCAGCGAAGGCGTGCGGGGCCCTCACTCCCCTCTGACAAGGCGTCCGCATCCCGCCGATTTACCCCCTCCCCACTATTACAGCCCCGTGCCGACGCGTAAGCGGAGGAATCCCCAAAATTCAAAATTCCCCCTTCAAAATTCAAAATCACATACACCCTTCCCGACGCCCCCTGTCGCCCCGTCCTCCCGTTGCGGTGCGTCCACGTCTCCACATCCTCCGGCTCATCATAATGCACCACAGCATCCACACCCTCAATATCCAGCCCCCGCGCAGCCAGATCCGTAGCCACCATCACCCGCGCCGACCCGTTCGCCAGCATCTCCACCGCCATACGCCGCCTCTGCTGGTCCATCCCCCCGTGATACAGCACCGCAGCCACGCCCTCCCCCCGCAGCAACCTCCACACCCGTTCAGCATCCACCCGCTGATTGACAAACACAATCACCCGGCCGCACACCCCCGCCACCGAACGCAGCAACCCCACAAGCGCCCCATCCTTATCCCCATCCTCCGCCATAACCCGCGTCACCTCGACCTCCCCCACAGGAGCCGTCTCCCCCGCCCCAAACTCATACACCCTCCATCCCCCGCACCCCGTTCCGCTCCCACTATTACAGCCCCGTGCCGACGCGTAAGCGGAGGAATCCCCAAAATTCAAAATTCCACCTTCAAAATTCAAAATTCCTCCTTCCCCCACACCCGTAGCCGAAGTAAGCACCACGCACGCCCCCGCCGGCACCCCATTGCCCCTGCGAGCCCCATTGGTCCTATCGGTCCCATTACCCCCATTACCCCCACTCCCCCCATTTCTTCCAAAACTCCCCATTCCACCCTCAAAATTCAAAATCCGTTCCATCTCCTCCCGAAACCCTAACTCCAGACACTTGTCAAACTCATCCACCACAGCCACCCTCACCCCCGACAGATCCACCGACCCCCGGTTCAGATGGTCCACAAGCCGCCCCGGCGTAGCCACAACCACCACAGCCGCCCCCGCAGCCACAGCCCCCTCAAGCTCCCCCACCTCCGTCCGCATCTCATGCCCCCCATACAGGCACACGCACCTCATCCCGCCTCCATCACCCATAGTAGCCCCGGTTTCCAACCGCGTCCCGCCCTCACCCCCACAGTCACCCCCATCCCGTGCACCGTCCCCATCCCCCATAGCACCCCCGGTTTCCAACCGCGTCCCGCACGCACCCCCACAGGCGTCCGCAGGACGCCGATTATTCGTAACCCCGTACGCCGAAGCGCAGCGAAGGCGTGCGGGGCCCTCACTCCCCTCTGACAAGGCGTCCGCATCCCGCCGATTTACCCCCTCCCCACTATTACAGCCCCGTGCCGACGCGTAAGCGGAGGAATCCCCAAAATTCAAAATTCCACCTTCAAAATTCAAAATCCCCCTCACCACCCCCGCCACCTGCCGTGCAAGCTCACGCGTAGGCACTACAACCACCGCCTGTACCCCCGACCTCCCCGGCACCACCTCACGCAGCATCCTGATCACAAACGCCACCGTCTTCCCCGACCCCGTAGGAGCCACAAGCACCACCCGCCTGCTGCAATCCTCCGCCATCGCACGCTGCATCGCATTAAGCTCCGCAATCCCCGTACCTCCCATAACCATATCAATAACACATCCGGTCTCCATAATCAAAAAAATAAAATCAAAGAAACAAAAGTAAACTAAAAACAATAATACCCCAAAGAAAACAAAAAAATCCCTAACCGCCAACCCAATCCAATCAATTCATAATTCATAATTCATAATTACCCACCACCCTATCATCCCCCACCACCCCCATTGGCCCTATTGGCCCTACCCCTATCCCCCAATGCTGTTTACTTAGCATCTAAGCGTCCGGAGGACGCAGATTATTCGTAACCCCGTATGCCGAAGTGAAACGGAGGCATGCGAGGAATAATGGATATACAGCCGTGGCGTCCGGAGGACGCCGATTTACAACGCCATGTTTATAATAAAAAGCTGATAGCTAAGTAAATCAACGTCCTGCGGACATCATTAAGCAAACAGCCTTGTCCCACCCTCCCATAAAAAAAGCGCCGGAGCATTCGCCCCGGCGCTCAACATATAGATTGCTTCAATCTTACTTCACAACAAACTTAGTCACATTCTTACCCACAACGCGGAAATAAACACCTGCCGTAGTAGGCTCATCGATGCGCATACCCTGCATGTTGTAATAAACAGCCTCGCCGTTCTCACCGTCGGCAAGCACATCCTCCACGCCGGTCACATTCCCCGCGTTCGGAGTGCTTGAGTATGTAGCGCCGCGGGCAGCGACAAAGGCATTGTAACCTGTCTTTGCATCAGGTTCCGACATATTGAGTATCCTCGATTCATCAACCTGCGGGAGAGTACCTACGTACGGGAGGTCGCCTGCACCGTCGTTTGCCCAGTCAGATTCCGAAGCATCCTCTCTTATACGGGAAGGAGCATTCGCGCTGCTCTGCGTGCCGGCACTCTTGAATTCCTGCGAAATCACTTCAAGACGGTTGAAGTTGGTAGAAATCACATCATCTCTGTCAGCACCGGTTATATTACGCCGGAAGATATACATCGCCGTTGCCTTCACCGTGGGGAACTCATTGGTCTTGAAGTCCTTTGCAATATACGTACCGATAAGCGGGTCTGTATCGTTAAGTATGTAGCCGAGCTTCGGATCCGTTTTTATCACTACTTTACCTGTCTCATCTTTCATACCGTCCTGATGATTCTTGTGGTGAGGCACAAGATAGTTGTACATCGAGTATTCTCCCTGTGTACCTTCCACCTCAATCAGATAATATAACGGCTCAAAACTGTTGTCGGCGGCATCTTTGTCCTCATATTTGTTATCCACCGGTTTTTGAGTCTCGTTGAGGTCTTGGAAATCTTCGTGACCCTTATACATCCAGTCATACTTGCCCTCTGAACGCTTAATCCAACCAAGATGTACATTTTGAAGACCATTTTCGCTGGTATTGATATCAATAGCGCGTTGACAATTGATTATCAGCTTTTCTCCAAAGGTTCCCAACTGTTTCTTGAACTTATTCGGGTTAGAGGGGAGGCCATCACCGGTAGTGCGCGGTATATACTCCGTTTTAACGAACGTCACTACGGGATAGATATCGTTACGCGGGTGCATACCGTAGAACTCCATGCGGTAACGGTTGGGATAGTTATTTTCCGTATAGTCCACATCGTGGAGCACTGCCTCCATATTCAAAGGAACTAACTCCCTTGAGTTCTCCAATGTCACATCATACTGGATATCATAGAAAGTATATATATCCTTGCTGACGTTCGGACGGTAGAAATCTACCTGAAGGTCAAATGTACGCGGGGTAAATTCTTCGTCTTTAAATTTTATGTATGCTTCTTTAAGCAACCCTTCGTCAAGAGCTTCCTGCTGGGTCTTTCCGGTTATGTCGCCTACAGGCACAAAGATCTTGCCATAGTCATAATTATCCTTCGGATTTGTTTCAAGTCTGCGGTAATTATATCTGTAAAGCGGCCAGTACGGACGCGGTACAACAGGATTGATTACCGTACCGGTAGATGCTGTCTCGTGTTTGTCCTCACCGTTGGCACCCTTATAGCTGTAATCAAGCACTACCTTGAAAGTGGCATCTGCAAGCGTACCGCCTCGTTTCACGATTGTAGCGTAATACGACTGATTGTTGTCAAAGTCATATTTGACGGCGCGACCATGGGTCAGCGTCAACGGCTTATCCGAACCCTCCTGAGCTATATCCTCAGTCACTGAAAGTTCCGGCAGTGGGACACCTGCTTCAGGACCGGCCTGTATAATACCGGCATCGATAAAGCTGTTCATCAACGACTCATACTGGTTCCAGTCGAGACAGCGCAGATAGTAGTCGGATGTCCACCAGAACATGTCAGGATGCTCATTCATGAATGCCAACGCCTTCTTTGAATCTACCAACATAGGCTTGTAGGGCACGGTGCTTGTATAAGTTGTTCCGCCTACCACTACAGTATTCTCCTGCATTGCGGTGACATAGAAGTTGACATTGTCATTCGGACGGTACGTCAGGTATACACTGACCCTCTGCTCATGGCCGATTACGTTGCCGTCAGCATCAGTAATCTCGACCTCGTCGGTCAAGCCGCCCTCAAATCGCGTCTTAAATGTGCCTTCGGGAAGTTCAAGAGCCTGCTCGAGTGTAGTTTTGCCGCTGGCATGGTTCGTCTTGTACTTGTCAGTGTATTCGTCGCGGAGCTGCACGAGCTGCATGGCGATAGCGTCGGGATTCACAAGGTCATCGCCGTAGATAGGCACACGGTTGGATACCGCGAGCTTCTCCTTACCGTCTTCAAACTGCACGTAGATGTCATATTGGTACAGACCGGGTGCGAAACCTTCGTCGTCACGGACACCTTTGTCATGGAATTTCGTAAACTCATACTGGCCGGCACTTTCCTCATAGAGGTTGGCGACAGTTGCATGGTAGCTCGAAATATTTACAAAGTTGTTCTCATCGCCCTCGGTATAGCCCATGAACACCATCGCGTTGTTCTCCACACGGTAGCGGCGGATTCTGTAGCCGGTGACAATTTGCGTCTCCATGCTTTCCTGACCTTCTGCCACCTTGTTGAGGTACCAGTTATAGTCGATATAGTTCTTCTTATCCGGATAGCTGTCGTTTGTGCTTGCGTATGCCAGAATAGCCGGGCCGCACGATTCCTGTATAAACTGGATAAACGATTCGCCCACACCGTCGGTGTTGTTGAACCACAGCACCACGCGGTTGAAGTATACCGGCTTGCCGTCCGACACCTTATAGTTCGACTGCACCTGACGTTGGTTGGGATACAATACTGCCTTAGTGCCTGCATTGACATCATAACCCTTCACGGGTTTAACGCCGCCGGCAGCAACACTCGGACCACCGTTCGGTCCGAACCAGTCGGCATTAGTATCAGTGCCATGGGTATTGAACGTATTGCCGCCCCAGCCGGTCCAGAACTTGATTTCACCTGCAATCCACATGTCGCGCACCACATAGCAGTGCCAGTCGGCAGTAGGTGTAAACGATTTGTCGTTGTCTACCTTCGGATAGAATCTAAATCCCTCACCGGCCTTGACAGTTTTTTCATCTGTTTCTATTGTCTGATCTTTTGTATATGCCTGATAGAAGCCTTTGTAGGGGTCACTGTCAAGATTTGAAAGTTTATTCCACTCCACAAACTGGATGTTTGCCGACGAGAATGTGAAATCACTTCTGGATGCCAGCGGCTGGCTGAATCGCACGGGATTGGCAGTCAGATAGTCGGGAGTGAATGACGTATGGTAAAGATATTCCCCATTACCGTCCACGTAGGGCTTGTTGGTTGCGGGGTCATACTGTATCCATGCCTCCTGCCAGCCGTCGTCAGTGCAGTAGTTACGATTATACATCGTGGTATGCGTCTTCGACGAACTGTTGCAATATTCCTGATTGTATATATTGCTTCCAAGGAGAGTGAAGATTCGGTTTTGCGCCGCCTCTTCAGTCGTACCCGGTACGAATTCGATGGTTTTGGGCTTGCCGTCGTCAGTCAGTGTTACGCGTATTTCCTTCATAAAGGCGCCACGGCCATAAATATAGTCACCACCGTCCATCTCCGACATGAATACATCACTGGGATTCCCGTTTGTTGCATCCGTTTTAACTGCATAAGATCTTTCGTTTGATGAGAAATCCTGACTGCACTCAAGCACATCTGCTTTGAATGTCCAGTTTTTTGCATAGTAATTATACTTATGCACCATATAGTCATTAAAGTCGCTCACCATACCTACTGCGAATTTGCCGGTATAGATATAGCGGTCTTTAAGCACGAGTTCATTGCCCTGTTTCTCAAATTCCCACTCGGGCTGCAGGTGCCATTCACCCATACGCTCGCCCACAAGGAAGTAATGCGACTTGTCGACAAAATCCTTCGAAGTAAGCGGCAGGTGCTGGTCAAGCGACTGTAATTCTTTGAATGACGTTACGGACAACGTTTTGTTTACCCAGTCTACTGTAATAGTATAGAAACCGTCATTATCTACTTTCCAGCAACCGGTATTAGTGTTTGAGAAAGAAGAAGGATCACTACCATAGGCAATAGTAGTCTCATCGGCGCCGTGGGTGTATATGTCTTCCTTTAATCCGTTATAATCGGTTTTGGCATCTTTAGTAGAAAGGACAAAACATGTACCTTTACTCAATCGTACATCATATTTAAAGATACCGAATTTATCAGGAGCAGCAGACCCTACTTTATTAGCCCATTTTGGTTTGTCTGAATAAAGATAGAGACATTCCGGAGCATCGACAGAAGGTACTTCCCCTTTGAATACTGCTGTCAGTTTCTTTGTGTTCCAGTCTACTGTTATATCATACGGACCTGCGTATGCCGCTTTCCATGAGCCGTTGGTAGAGTAAGCGAATCCGGTATTCTCGCAAGGCATCATTACATCCGACGAAGGATTGTAACGGTCTTTATATGTGCCCGAGTTGAAGACATCCCAGTCTGTCACATTGTCTCGCAATGAAAGACCGATGCTCTGGCCTACTGCCAAATTCACACCGGTGAAAGTATACATACCGTCAGCATCTGCATTTGCTGAGGTAAGACGTTTAAGTCCACCTTGCGCACTGCTGTAATTGTACAGATAAATTGTAGTCGGAGCGGCCTCCTGCACCGTGGCGGTAAGAGTCTTGTTCGTCCAGTCTACATTGATTGTATATTTGCCGTTCTTGATTACTTTCCATCCACCGTAGTTCACATTAGAGAATGCGATGTCAGTACACGGAGCGTCGGTCATCGACGTTGGGTTATATCGGCCTGAATGCGACTGTAGCCCTTGCACTTTCACTGCGTCGCCGTTACGCGACAACATAAAATACTGGCCGACAGTCATGTCGACAGTAAACGTACATTTTCCGTCAGTACCCACCGCAGCTTCGGCTTTCTTTGTAACATCGATATTGGTAGCCGTCGGAGCTTCAGAAGCTACATAAAGGTAAATATTGTTTTCTCCTTCAAGTTCTACCGCGCGTACTTGAAATTTATTGTCACCCGCACCCTGTATCTCGATAAGATACTTCTTTCCTATCGTAAGGCCGGTAAGCTGGTACTGCCCGTTTTTGGCATTGTTGTCAAGAGTCTGCTCGCCCGACCATGTTCCGACCGTGCTTGAAAGCACGCCGTTCTTTCCGTAAGTGACATACTGAGTGTCGCTGCTATACAGGTCAAGGGTGAAGTTTATCCACGCACGCTGCGCTATCATCTTGCAACTCCACCGGCTGAAACCATTGGCATTGTACTCCATATCCCAAGTACCCACAGTACCCGTCTTGCCCGTAAGCACAACCTTCTTGGGACAAATCTTCTCATTCAGATTCCAAGTGACATTAGGCGCCCAGACTGCGGTCAATTTCTGATCTCCCCAATTTACCGTTATGGTATATTTGCCGGATTTAGTTACTTTCCACAATCCGTCCTTATTACCGTCAGTTTGGGGATTGACAGCAAAACTTGAAGTCTCATTATCAGGGATATTTATTACCTGATTGTTTGTCGGGTTATAACGACCATCTGTAATATTTACATTTCCCCAGGTCGTACCATTTTTTACAGTAGAAAGGAACAGCAAATCACCGTTCTCCAGTTCAAGGTCAAACGTAAAGGCCGATTGACTTGAAGCAGACGAACCTATTTGCTGAACCCTACTATCATCTACTTTTTTATAGAGATATAGATTTTCCGGAATTTCATTATATTTTCCCTGCTCTCCACTCTCGTTATATTTATAACCGGCCTTTGCTGTAAATTCGCCGGTTTTGGCGCTATCGCCACCGACATCAAACATAACGCCTGTTGAGTTGGACGGTATCTCAATTTTCCAGATATTTCCGCTTACCTTTGTCATTTTTGAACCGGGCCAATTGCTTGCACCGTATCCACCCCAAAAATGAGCGTATGGTGGGTTCCATCCCTTATTAGTATTATCCCAATATATAGTCATAGTGGAATAAACAACGTCGACACCCTCTTTGTAAAGATGCCCGTCAGTAGCGTTAAATTGAATTTGCTTTGAATTGTTACCGGGGTTAAACTGAATGTTTGTCGCATCATCAGCAATATCCAGCTTATAGATAGTGCCTACAACTTGTTCCATTTTAACACCGGGCCACGTAGACGAAGCAGTTCCGCCCCAATAGTGGCAATAAGGGGATACCCATTTTAAGGTACTGTTATCCCAGTAAACAGTTTTTGCATCGGCTCCGTGTGGCAGCGCGAAGGCTATCACAAGCAAAGCCAAAAATGATACAATTTTTCTCATGATTAAATAAGTATTATAATTAAAATATTTGCTTTTTGTTGGTTTTTCCAAGCTACTTTTTCCTTGCTGTTTTCCTCTATTAAATTACTTTTTGATTAATGGTTTATAATTTTTTGTTTATATATTACGTTATTTTTACACAGTCGTAGCCTGTAGGATGCTGATTTATCGGTTTATACTTTTTATCTCTCCTATTATACGATACCGACAACGCCGCACGGTGCAACCATTGCTCCCGCGCTGCCATCAGTCCGTCAAGTCATCTTTCTGTCCATTCAAGCAGTTTATTCATGGTAGGCATCTCTCGTCTAAAAAAGGCACAACACCTACTTGTACTCACGCTATCCTTTCAACTTTAATTCAGGTTAATTGTCTCTCCTATCAGCTGCCGGCAGCCTGCCCCGCTCCCCCGGCATCCGCTTCCGGATCCGGCTCACAAAGGCACACCTGCATGCAACCAATCGACCGCAAATATACTCAATAATTCAAAAAAAAGCAAAAATTTCCACCTCCGTTTAACATAATTTAACACCACTCCCCAATTAATTAGTAATTAGCAATTAGTAATTAGCAATCCCCCCATTCTCTACAATCACCCCATTGACCCATTAGCCCCATTGGCCCTATTGGCCTTATCCGCCCCATTAGACCCATTAGACCCATCCCCCCTAAAATTACTAATTACTAATTACTAATTACTAATTACTAATTACTAATTGCCGAAGGGGGATTGTCAAATTCTTGTGCCACATCTGTAACCCTGTTGTCACATCAGCACACTACCTTTGTAGCACTTTAGGAATAAATCTTTACTCAACA
>OFGZ01001019.1_pt1 | contig 16736 bp, 14 predicted proteins | sample 1521871 | NCBI WGS metagenome assembly OFGZ01 (sample SAMEA3504091, study PRJEB24116) | mouse gut metagenome | biome: mouse gut; feature: mouse-associated habitat; material: faeces | place: Denmark | collected 2011
CTGCTGGTAAAGCTACACCAGCACCGCCGGTTGGTCCTGCGCTGGGACAGCACGGTGTGAACATCGTTGAATTCACAAAACAGTTCAACGCAAGAACAGCGGATAAGGGCGACCTGATCATCCCCGTTGTTATTACAGTTTATGCGGACAGAACATTCAGTTTCATCACAAAGACTCCGCCTGCGGCTGTACTTCTTAAGAAGGCATGCAACATCAAGTCCGGTTCCGCAGTGCCAAACAAGACGAAGGTTGCAACGATTTCCAAAGCGAAAGTGCAGGAGATTGCGGAAATGAAAATGCCTGACTTAAATGCGGCGAGTCTGGAAGCTGCTATGAGCATGATCGCCGGTACAGCCAGAAGCATGGGCATCACAGTAGAAGATTAATGGGGAGGAACGACAATGAAGCATGGTAAGAAATACAGAGAAGCAGCAAAGCTTATTGACCGTACCGTTCAGTATGATCCGACTGATGCAATGGCTCTGGTTAAGAAAGCGGCAACAGCAAAATTTGATGAGACAGTAGAAGTGCATATCAGAACAGGCTGTGACGGACGTCATGCGGAACAGCAGGTTCGTGGTGCGGTGGTACTGCCCAACGGAACAGGTAAGACGGTAAGAGTGCTTGTATTTGCGAAGGGTGATAAAGTAAATGAAGCGGAAGCGGCAGGCGCTGATTATGTAGGCGGCGATGAACTGATTCCCAGGATCCAGAACGAAGGATGGCTTGACTTTGATGTGGTAGTGGCAACTCCCGATATGATGGGCGTTGTGGGACGTCTCGGTAAGGTGCTCGGCCCGAAAGGCCTGATGCCGAACCCGAAGGCTGGCACGGTGACAATGGACGTGACAAAGGCGATCAAGGATATCAAAGCGGGTAAGATCGAGTACAGGCTGGATAAGTCCAATATTATTCACTGCCCGGTTGGCAAGGCTTCCTTTACGGAAGAACAGCTGATGGAAAACTTTGATGCACTGATGGGAGCAGTATTGAAGGCAAGGCCCAGCGCATTGAAAGGACAGTACCTCAGAAGCGTGACACTGGCATCCACAATGGGACCTGGCGTGAAAGTTTCAACAGCGAAATTAGTATAAAAATGATCAGAGCGCTTCGCGAACTGGTCTTAAGTAAAAGGGCGCGGCATCTGCTGCGCCCTTTTTGGAAAGATCGAACCAATTTGAAAGCAGATGGCGATCAACAGACTGCAGGCGGGGAATGGCTGTATTGGATATCAGCAGAAATAATTGAGATATGAGCAGAAAAAAACGGAAAAGAAAAATAAATAGACGGGGAAGTCTCTGGAGTACATTCTGGATGACCCTGATCGTTACACTGGCCGCAGGCGGTTGCGCCATGGGGATCTTTTTGTTTTTAAACAGGAACAACGGCATGGAACAGGGGGAAGGTATTTCGGAGATCGCACGGATCGAGGAGGAAGATATACCGGCGAGATGGACGGATACGGAGCAGGCAGAAGAGGGACTGCAGGGAGAAGCGGCAAAAGAAGCTCTGAAAGAGCAGGAAGAGGATGAAGGATTTGATGAAGACGGCTGTATCCGGGATGAAAACGGCAGGATCCTGGAACGGAAAGTGGAGACCGCAGGGGAGGAAACGACACTGCTTTTTGCCGGGGATATTCTGTTTGACGACGGCTATGCGATGATGGGGGCTCTGCGGAAGCGCGGTGATATCAAAGCCTGTTTTTCGGCGGAGACGCTGCAGGAGATGCGGGATGCCGATATTTTCATGTTGAACAATGAGTTTACCTATACAGACAGAGGGGAACCGACGCCGGAAAAGCAGTTTACGTTCCGGGCGAAGCCTGAGAATGCGGCACTGCTTCATGAACTGGGAGTAGATATTGTTTCTCTTGCCAACAACCATGTGTATGATTACGGGGAGATCTCTCTGCTTGATTCCCTGGCCACACTGGAGGGGATCGGTATGCCCTATGTGGGGGCGGGCAGGAATCTGGCGGAGGCCTCCCGGACCGTTTATTTTTCTGCCGGAAACCAGAAGATCGCTTATATATCCGGCACGATGATCGAAAGACTGAATACACCGGATACGAGAGGCGCTACGGAAAGTGCGGCCGGCGTATTCCGATGTTTTACAGAGACGGAGATTTTTGACCGGATAGCGCAGGCGAAAGAAAACAGTGATTTTGTGGTAGTCTATATTCACTGGGGAACAGAGAAGACGGAGGAGCCGGACTGGTCCCAGCCGGATATGGCGAAGAAGTTAGCGGAGGCGGGCGCAGATCTGATCATCGGAGACCATCCCCATGTGCTGCAGCCGATTACCGGTGCAAACGGTGTGCCGACGATTTATTCCGTGGGCAACTACTGGTTTAATTCCAGTACCCTAGATACCTGTCTTGTCAAGGTGAAGGTGAGAGGCGGCGAAATGCAGAGTTTTCAGTTTCTGCCCGCCAGACAGTCGGACTGTTATACGGAACTGTTAAATGGCGCGGAGAAGGAGACGGTGCTGAGCTATATGCGCAGTATTTCCGGCTCGGTGACGATCGATGGGGAAGGGTATGTCAGCTTTTGGTGAGGGGCGGTTTCCAATGGGATTTAGTTAGTGACTTTGGACTGGTTACAGGTTTAACTAAATGACATGATGCTGGGGCAAGAGGTATCCAGGTAGAAAATTGACATTGGTTCAGTCTCTGCCCGCTGGGGTTCTTCAGATTGGAAATGTTTTAAAACAATATACCTAAAAGTTAAACGCTTTTTTGGTGTAAAATATACAAAAAACGAAAAGTGGCGAAAAAGAGTTGACAAAGTTGTTGTCTAATGTTATAGTTTCTAAAAAGAAGGGGGCGCACCCGCAAACAAAAATGAACAATATTGTAACAATTAATGATGTTGCTGAGGCAGCCGGCGTAGGCAAGGGAACCGTTGACAGAGTATTACATAATCGGGGCCGCGTTTCGGAAGAAACAAGAAAAAGGGTTTTAAAATGTATTGAGGAACTGGGGTATAAGCCGAATACGGCGGCGCGTATGCTGGCGAAGCGCCGTATTTATAAAATTGCGGTGATCTACCATAATAAAGAGATAGAATTCTGGCGTCAGGTGGAGGAAGGAGTGATCGAGGCGGCCGAAGAGTATAAGCAGATGGGTATTGTGGTCGATCAGTTTATTCTTCCGCAGATCGATATAGATGGTCAGCTTGCCTTGATCGATCAGGTGATCGAACGAAAATATGACGGACTGGCGATCGTGCCTTATTGTTCTCCCAAAATTTCCGAGGCGTTAAGCAGAGCGGCGGCTAAAAAAATACAGGTGATCACATTTAACAACGATGAGGAGTGCGGGAGGGCCTGCTATGTGGGACAGGATCTGCTGCAAAGCGGGAGAACAGCCGGAAAGCTTATGGGGATGATCGCAGAACCTGACAGCAGATATGCGGTTTTTCTGCCCATTGTCGAAGGGATGAGCGCTCTGTACAACAGGTATATCGGTTTTCGGGAAGTATTGGATGCCAACCGGAAGGATATGAAGCTGATCGGGGTTTTCAGCTGTGCCCAGGAAGGGGAACAGGCCTATGAGAAAGCAAAGGCGCTGATTCAGAGGGAGAAGGTAGACGCCATTTACGCGTCCAACGGCATTGTCGCCAATATAGCGCAGGCAGTGGAAGACCTGGGGTACTCTCAGAAAATAAAGCTGGTGGGACATGACCTGACGGATTTTGTCGTAAAGTACATAGAGAGCGGTACGATCAATGTTTCTATCGGGCAGGAGGCGAAGAAGCAGGGGTATATTGCGGTGGAGAAGCTGTGCAGAAACCTTCTGATGGATGAAGAGATCACCGGGGATGTCTACACAAAAATTGTGGTTACAGTGAAAGAAAATTTGGCGTATGTATGACGCTGAATTTTATCTCCTTTGCGGGAACGCCCCCGCAAATAGATTTTATGAAAACGGAAGCAATGAAATTAAACATACAAACAATGAAGGAGGTTTCAACATGAAAAAGAAATTATGGGCGGTATTATTAACCGGTGCGATGGCGGCAGCTTTGCTGTCGGGCTGCGGCCAGGCGGCGGAGCCGGCAGCGGAAACAGCGCCGGAGACGCAGGCGGCGCAGGAGGAAGGAGAAGCGGCAGCTGAGGAGAAAGAAACGGAGGAAGCTTCGGGCGGAGGGTATGATTTTGTTTTTGTGTGCCCGATCGTAGGCATGGAATACTGGAATCTTTGTTCGGACGGTATTGAGAAGGCGGATGCGGAACTGGGAACCCATACACAGATCATCGGCCCCACAGATTCCTCTACGTTCACCACAGAAATTGCGAATTACATGGAATCTGCTATCGCGACGCAGCCGGATGCCATCATGGCATATTCCGGGCTGGAAGTGATGGCGCCCCTGATTGAAAAGGCAAAAGAACAGGGCATTCCGTTTATCTCCATCGACAGCGATGCGCCGGATACTTCCAGAATTGCCTATATCGGAACAGATCCCTATAATGCGGGATTTAAAACCGGCGAGGCCATGGTTGAATTCACAGGGGGAACAGGAAAGGTTGCGATTTTGTGCAGCTCCCTTTCTTCCGAAAAGGAGATGAAGGAAGTGGATGCTTTCAAGGATGCGTTAGAGGGACATGACATTGAGATCCTGACAATGGAAGAGACGGACGCGGACCTTGCTACCGCCGTGGTAAAAATGGAAGCGTTAGTATCCACTTATCCGGAGATGACAGCGGTGCTCGGTACATCCGCCTATGATGTGCAGGGAGCGGCAAAAGTGAAAAAAGAGAGGGGACTGGATGATCTGGTGCTGATCGGCTACGATGATCTGGATGAGACGTTAAATTATATCAGGGACGGCATCATCAACGGCGTTGTCGTACAGGATCCCTACAACATGGGATACCAGGGCGTATACCTGATGCATGAATATGTGGAGAAAGGGAGCCTGGAAGAAGAAAACTATGACACCGGTACGATTCTGGTGACAAAAGAGAACGTGGATAACTACCGAGACTGAGCACAGCCGACGGTACAGGCTATGCGGATGAAAGGAAGAGTAAGGTAACAGGGAAGGTTTCAGGTTTCCCTGTTACAGATAGAGCAAAAGGCTGCATACTGCGGAAAGGGATGCAGCCTTTTCTGAAAGGAGCATGAAAATGAATGCAATAAAGAAGATGATGAAAGTCAGGGAAATAGGGGTACTCATTCCGCTCCTGATATTGTGGTTGGTTACTTATTTTATCAATCATGCATTTTTTTCTGCCACTAGTATGATTGCGCTGTTTCGGTCGATCTCCGTTTCGGCCCTGGGCGCCATAGGAGCATCTTTTGTCTTTTGCTGCGGCATGATGGATGTGTCGGGGGGCTCCATTTACGGACTGGCGGGCATGATGACGGCGATCGCGATGAAAGAATGGGGGATGCCGGTGCCGGTTGCCATTCTGGTCGGTTTGCTTGTGGGCATGATCTTCGGCATGGTCAACAGTCTGATCATCAACGGGCTGGATATCCCGGCATTTATTGCGACGCTGGGATCCCAATATATTGCAAGAGGGATCGTGAACGTCGTGTCGGAGGGGCGGTCCTATACAGGGTTTCCGGCCAGTTTTAACAGGATCGGCGAAGTCGGCCCTCTGGGAATTCCCTGGAGTATTTATATCAGTCTGATCGTCGCGGCAATTGCGGCCTGGATGTTAAAGTATTCCGTCTTCGGCAGGGAACTGATGGCCGTGGGCGGCAATGCGGAGACAGCCCGTGTCTGCGGCATCAATATCAAAAGAGTCAGAAATATGGCTTTTGTGAGCAACGCGGTGCTCTGTGCGTTAGCCGGCATTTTATCTTCGGCCAGGCTGCAGACGGCCCAGGCAGCGGCAGGCACAGGCTGGGAGATGACGGTCATCGCGGCGGCGATCATCGGCGGCGTCAGCATGTACGGCGGTTCCGCCACGATTATCGGCGCCCTGCTTGGGGTGGGCATCATGGAAACGCTGACGGTATCCATGACGATGATCAAAGTCAATGCCTACTGGCAGAGAGTGGTGATCGGCGTTGTCATTGTTCTGGCTGTGGGAATGGACACCTATAAGCGGAAGCATCTGTCCGGAGGAAAGTGATATGGAGAAGAAGATTATTTTGGAGATGAAACATATTACAAAACGCTTTCAGGGCGTTATGGCGCTTGACGATGTCACGTTTCATGCGTATAAGGGAGAAATTCTGGCATTATGCGGGGAGAACGGTGCGGGGAAGTCCACGTTAATGAAAATTCTCAGCGGTTCCTATCCGGAAACCAGTTATGAGGGCGAGATCTATATTAACGGGGAAGCATGTCACTTTATGGATCCGGCACAGTCGGAGAACATGGGGATTGGTATGATCTATCAGGAGATCAGCATGCATCTGGATATGACAGTGGCGGAAAATCTGTTTATCGGCCGGTGGCCCATGAAGGGCAGACAGGTAGACTGGAAAAAGATGAATGCCAAAGCAAAAGAATATCTGGACCTGGTCGGTCTGGATATTGAGCCGGATGATGTTTTACGGCAGTTGGGTGCCAGCAAACAGCAGCTCGTGTCCATTGCCAGAGCCCTCAGCAAGGATCTGAAAATTCTGGTGTTGGACGAACCCACGTCGCCGTTAACCCAAAAGGAATCTGAAATTCTGTTTCGGATTTTACAGTCCTTAAAAGAGCGGGGCATCGCCTGCATCCTGATCACGCACAAGATGGATGAGGTATTTCAGAATGCGGATAGAGTGACGGTTCTTCGGGATGGGAAAAGTGTGGCTTCTTATTTGCTGGAAGAGACTGATGAAAAGAGGATTGTTGCGGATATGGTGGGACGGGAGATCACCAATTTCTACCCGAAAGAAAAAGTGCCGATCGGCGGACCGATCATGGAAGTAAAGGATTTTTCTGTTCCCCATCCGTCCATCCCGGGAAGAAAGATCATTGACAATGTGTCTTTTTGTCTGCATCAGGGAGAGATCCTGGGCATTGCGGGACTTGTGGGAGCGGGCAGAAGCGAACTGGTGAATGCGGTCTTTGGGAAAGATAAAAAACTTTCCGGAAAAGTTTTGGTCAACGGCCTGGAAGTGCGGATCAAATCCCCTGCCGACGCCATGAAGCAGGGGATCGCACTGTTAACCGAAGAACGGAAAAAAGACGGCATTATAGGCGGAATGTCGATTAGAGAAAATATCACGCTGCCCTCCTTAAAAAAGGTGTCCGGAAAGGGAATCTTAAACTTCAGGAAAGAGCGGGAACTGTCTCAGAAGTATTTTGAAGGCCTGAATGTCAAAGCGCCCGGGAGCGATACGCTGCTCGGACAGTTGTCCGGCGGAAACCAGCAGAAAGTCGTCTTAGGGAAGTGGATCGCGAGAGAACCGCAGATCCTGATACTGGATGAGCCCACCAGAGGAATCGACGTGGGGGCAAAATATGAGATCTACAAGATCATCGTGGATCTGGCAAGGCAGGGAAAGGGCATTATTATGATCTCATCCGAACTGCCCGAACTGTTATCCATGGCAGACCGGATCATGGTAATTTCCGATCAGAAGATCAGAGGAACGTTAAGTGCGGAGGAGGCCACACAGCAGAAGGTAATGGAATTGTCGGCATTATCGGAAAGCAGTATGGCACAGTGAATTAAAGAACGCAGTATCACAGGCTGTGCCTGCGATATGCAGGAGGTGTAAAAAATGAAGCAGACGATCTCAGTGAAAATGGATCATGAAGTTTTGGTCTACATGAACGGACTTTCTTATGCCTGCAGACAACATTGGTTTCATCATACCATGCAGGATTTAAAGATGGATCTTATCGTGCCGAAAATGCGGGAGGGACATAAACCCTGTCCTGCCATCGTATGGATCTGCGGCGGCGCATACCGGGTGGTGGATCGTTCCATATGGATGCCGGAGATGATCTGGTTTGCCAGAAAAGGATATGTGGTGGCAAGTGTGGAATACCGTACAAGCAATGAAGCGCAGTTTCCGGCGGCGCTTATCGATGTAAAAGCGGCGATCCGCTATCTGAAGGCACATGCGGAAACCTTTGCGATCGATCCGGACAGGATCTGCGTGATGGGAGAATCAGCAGGCGGCACACTGGCCTGTCTGGCGGGCCTTACGGCGGGCGCAGAAGAATTTGAGCAGGGCGATAATCTCCGGGTAGACAGTTCCGTAAAAGCGGTGGTGGACTTTTACGGTCTGGTGGATTTTACGATCCCTGCCTTACATGTAAGCGAGGAAATTCCCGCCTGGACCATACAGGACTTTCTGGGAGAGGATTACTCGGAGGAGGTGGCCAGGAAGGCAAGCGCCGTCGCCTATGTGAATGAAAATACTCCGCCTTTTCTGATCCTGCACGGAACAAAGGACCAGGTGGTTCCGATTCGTCAGAGCGAAGTGCTGGAAGAGGCGTTAAAGAGGCATCATGTTTATTATGAAGCCTATCTGCTGGAGGGCGCCGAACATGGAACGGACGAATTTTATCAGGAGGAGGTACTGCAGAGGGTGGCGGCGTTTTTGGATAAGGTGGTATAAATTTTATTTCACCTCTTGACAGCATCCGGCGCGTATGCTATCTTAAAAAAGGTCGTAAGACCTGCCGAAGACAGCAGGCGCCGGAGAACCGGCATAAGGACAGCCGCCTGCCGAGGAAAAAGTGGAATTTACAGAACTTTTTACCTTCCTGTCTTTTGGAAGGTTTTTTTATTCCCGGCCGATGGGAAGCTTCGGTGTAAAATCTAAAAGGAGGTAAAAAAATGGCAAAGGTTGAACTGAAAAAGCCTATCGTAGAAGAAATATCCGCTGCAATTAAGGATGCCCAGACAGTTGTACTTGTCGATTACCGTGGACTTACGGTAGAACAGGATACGAATCTCAGAAGGCAGCTTCGTGAAGCTGGCGTAGGATACAAAGTTTACAAGAATACGTTCATGAATTTTGCGTTCAAGGGAACAGACTGTGAAGGCCTGTCAGATCTGCTGGAAGGACCAAGCGCTATGGCAACCTGTGATACGGATGCTACCGCAGCAGCCAGGGTTCTGTGCAAGTTTGCGAAGACAGCACCGGCATTGGAGATCAAAGGCGGTGTGGTGGAAGGCACTGTGTATGACGCAAAGGGAATTGAGCAGATTTCCAATATTCCTTCCAGAGAGGAACTGTTGTCAAGGCTGCTTGGCAGCATGCAGTCACCTGTTACAAATCTTGCCCGCGTACTGAAACAGATCGCAGAGAAAGATGGAGACACAGCTTCTGCAGAGGCTGAAACAGCGGAAGCGCCTGCAGAGGCATAAACTGAACCTGAAAGAAGCGTAGAAAAACATAAATAAAATGGAGGAAAAAATCATGGCAAAATTATCCACACAGGAATTTATTGATGCTATCAAAGAGTTATCCGTAATGGAATTAAATGATCTTGTAAAAGCATGTGAAGAGGAATTCGGCGTATCCGCAGCAGCAGGCGTCGTTGTTGCAGCAGCAGCAGGCCCGGCAGAGGCAGCGGAAGAGAAGACAGAATTTGACGTTGAGCTGACAGAGATCGGCGCAGAGAAGATCAAAGTAATCAAAGTTGTTCGTGAGGCAACAGGTCTTGGTCTGAAGGAAGCGAAAGAAGCAGTTGAGTCCGCTCCGAAGGTATTGAAAGAGGCGGTTTCCAAGGAAGAAGCAGAAGAGCTGAAGAAGAAATTGGAAGAAGTAGGAGCAAAGGTTACTCTGAAATAAATTCTGTGAGATATCTACGTAAGATAACGCCATCTGCCCGGTTTTGGGCGGATGGCTTTCGCTATTTTTATCCTATTTAATAAAAAATTCTTAATTTTTTTCTTGACGGGCAAAAATGATCTGTAGTATACTGGATAATGCACTATTGTGGTGAGGTATGCTTATTCGTGCCCAAAATACCGGAAAATAGGCAATAAATACAGAGAACGGGGTGAATGTTGATGGAAAAAAACAGAATACGTCCAATGGCTTCCGGGAAGCAGATACGTATGAGTTATCAAAGGCACAAAGAGGTTCTGGAAATGCCGAATCTGATCGAAGTCCAGAAAGATTCCTACGGATGGTTTCTTGGTGAAGGACTGAGAGAAGTCTTTGATGATATTTCTCCGATTACAGATTACAGCGGGCAGCTCAGTCTGGAATTTGTAGACTTTGAATTATGTAAAGACGACGTGAAGTATTCTATTGAAAAATGTAAAGAGCGGGATGCGACCTATGCGGCTCCGCTGAAAGTGAGAGTGCGTCTTTATAATAAGGAGAAGGAAGAGATCAGCGAACATGAGATCTTCATGGGCGACCTTCCGCTTATGACGGAGACAGGCACCTTTGTGATCAATGGCGCAGAGCGTGTTATCGTCAGCCAGCTTGTTCGTTCCCCCGGCATTTATTATGATATCACAAAGGCAAAATTTGGTAAAGAACTGTATGCCTGCACGGTGATCCCCAACAGGGGTGCATGGTTGGAGTATGAGACCGATGCAAACGACGTGTTTTATGTGCGTGTAGACAGGACAAGAAAAGTGCCGATCACGGCATTGATCCGTGCACTCGGCGTGGGCACAAACGAAGAGATCATTGAACTGTTCGGTGAGGAACCGAAGATCCAGGCAAGTATTGCAAAGGACCCTTCTACGAATTATCAGGAGGGTATGTTAGAGTTATATAAAAAGATACGTCCCGGTGAGCCGCTCAGTGTAGACAGCGCCTCCAGTTTGATCAATGGTATGTTTTTTGATCCGAGACGTTATGATCTGGCGAAGGTGGGCAGATATAAGTTTAATAAGAAACTGATGTTAAAGAACAGAATTCGCGGTTTTGCGCTGGCGGAGGATGCTGTGGATCTGCAGACAGGTGAAATTATAGCGGCGGCAGGGACAAAACTGACGGCGGAACTGGCGGACGCGATTCAGAACGCGGCGATTCCGGCTGTCATGGTGGAAACACCGGAGAAAAATGTGAAAATTCTGTCCAATATGATGGTGGATTTGGGGAATTATGTAAACTGTGACCCGAAAGAACTGGGTATAAAAGAACTGGTATATTATCCTGTTCTGGCGCAGATTTTGGAGGAGTATGCGGGGGATGAGGACGCCATTAGAGAAGCAGTTCGGAAAAATGTGCATGAACTTGTGCCGAAGCATATTACAAAGGAAGATATTCTGGCATCCATCAACTATAATATTCATCTGGAATACGGTATCGGCAACTCCGATGATATCGACCATCTTGGCAACAGACGGATCAGGGCGGTGGGCGAACTGCTGCAGAACCAGTACCGGATCGGTCTTTCCAGACTGGAGAGAGTTGTCAGGGAGAGAATGACAACTCACGATGCGGAGAATCTGTCTCCTCAGGCGCTGATCAATATCAAGCCGGTGCAGGCGGCGGTGAAGGAATTCTTTGGTTCCTCCCAGCTGTCCCAGTTTATGGACCAGACCAACCCGCTGGGCGAATTAACTCATAAAAGACGTTTATCGGCCCTTGGCCCGGGTGGTCTTTCCAGAGACCGTGCCGGATTCGAGGTGCGTGACGTACATTATACACACTATGGGCGTATGTGTCCGATTGAGACGCCGGAGGGTCCTAACATCGGTCTGATCAACTCGTTGGCATGCTATGCGCGGATCAATGAGTACGGCTTTGTGGAGGCGCCTTACCGTAAGATTGATAAGAGCGATCCGGAAAATCCAAGGGTTACGGATGAAATTATTTATATGACGGCGGACGAAGAGGACGCTTATTATGTGGCGCAGGCTTCCGCCGCGTTAGATGAGAATGGTTACTTTATCGGAAAGAGCGTGTCCGGCCGTTATATGGAGGAGACGAAGGACTATCCGATCAAACGCATGGACTACATGGATGTATCGCCGAAGATGGTGTTCTCGGTGGCGACGGCGCTCATTCCATTTTTGCAGAACGACGATGCCCACCGTGCGCTGATGGGTTCCAATATGCAGCGTCAGGCTGTGCCGCTTCTGTTTCCGGAGGCGCCTGCGGTAGGGACCGGTATGGAGCAGAAGGCTGCTGTGGATTCCGGTGTCTGCGTGATTGCGGGAAAGAGCGGTACGGTTACTTATGTATCTTCCCGGATCATCAAGATAGTATGCGATGACGGGGAGCAGGATGAGTATCATCTGACCAAGTTTGTGAGAAGCAACCAGTCCAACTGTTACAACCAGAAACCCATCGTGAAGAAGGGGGATCATGTGAAAGCCGGGGAGGTGATCGCAGACGGTCCTTCCACGGCCCAGGGTGAACTGGCGCTGGGGGAAAACCCGTTGATCGGTTTTATGACATGGGAAGGCTATAACTACGAGGATGCCGTTCTGATCAGCGAGAGGCTTGTGCGGGAGGACGTCTATACTTCCATTCACATTGAGGAGTACGAGGCGGAAGCCCGGGATACAAAGCTAGGTGCGGAGTGCATTACGAAGGATGTGCCGGGCGTGGGCGACGATGCGCTGAAAGATCTGGACAGCAACGGTATCATCCGTATCGGCGCAGAAGTCCGGGCCGGAGATATTCTGGTGGGCAAGGTGACGCCAAAGGGTGAGACGGAGCTGACAGCGGAGGAAAGACTGCTTCGGGCAATCTTCGGCGAGAAGGCCAGAGAGGTACGTGATACCTCCCTGAAAGTGCCCCACGGTGAATACGGTATCGTTATTGATGCAAAGGTATTTACGAGAGAAAACGGCGATGAACTGTCTCCCGGCGTGAATATGGCTGTCCGCATTTACATCGCACAGAAGAGAAAGATTTCTGTGGGGGATAAGATGGCAGGCCGCCACGGCAACAAGGGCGTTGTGTCCCGGGTGCTGCCGGTGGAAGATATGCCTTACCTGCCCAACGGACGACCGCTTGATATTGTGTTAAATCCTCTGGGCGTTCCCTCCCGTATGAACGTAGGACAGGTACTGGAGATCCATCTGTCCCTGGCGGCCAAGGTGTTAGGGTTTAATGTGGCGACGCCGGTGTTTGACGGGGCAAAGGAAATTGATATAGAAGACACGTTGGAGATGGCAAACGATTATGCCAATACAGAGTGGGAAGAGTTCGAAGAGAAATATAAAGATATTGTGTTGCCGGAAGTGATGCAGTATCTGTATGATCACAGAGACCATCGCGCGGTGTGGAAAGGCGTTCCCATCTCTAAAGACGGTAAAGTGAGGCTGCGGGACGGCAGAAGCGGAGAATACTTCGATGCGCCTGTTACCATCGGCCATATGCACTATCTGAAACTGCATCACCTGGTGGATGATAAGATCCATGCCCGTGCGACGGGCCCGTATTCCCTCGTAACGCAGCAGCCTCTTGGCGGTAAAGCGCAGTTCGGCGGCCAGCGTTTCGGTGAGATGGAGGTGTGGGCGTTAGAGGCTTATGGCGCGTCCTATACACTGCAGGAGATCCTGACTGTGAAGTCGGACGATGTGGTGGGACGTGTGAAGACCTACGAGGCCATCATCAAAGGCGAGAATATACCGGAGCCCGGTATTCCGGAATCCTTCAAGGTGCTGTTAAAGGAGCTGCAGTCCCTGGGACTGGACATCCGTGTGCTGCGTGATGATAATACCGAGGTTGAGGTGATGGAATCCGTAGACTATGGCGAGAATGATTACCGCTATGAGATGGAGGGCGACAAGAACTATAACCGGGACGAGGAATCTTTTGACGGCTATCAGACGCAGGAGTTTTCATCGGAGGGTGAACTGGAGAATGTGGAAGAGGAACCCGACGGAGAAGAGGAAGACTACTATGAGGGCGAGGAGCTCGAGGCAGAGATCTATGGGGAACCGGAGTATGAGAATTCATAACAGTTCAGCTGCATAAGCAGAAGCGGATACAAAGCAGCGGCTTTGATCAATGGAAGGACTGAACTGTCAGTGGATTTGGTCGATAAAGGCATCATAAAAAATGGAGGGAATCATGGCAGAAGTAAAAGCAGTGACAGATTACAGCACAGTAAAAACCATGGACAAAGAAACTGCAAAAGCGGAAAATCTATATGAAGTCATCGGACAAGTTATTGACGATGCCTATATGGAACAGCTAAAAAAACAAGTACGCCATTTAGACAGCATCAAAGAAGTTCAAAAAGATTTAAAAATCGTCTATACTCCTTTACATGGAACAGGAAATATTCCAGCTAGAAGAGTATTAAAAGAGCTAGGATTTGAAAATGTGTATGTTGTTCCAGAGCAAGAATTACCAGATGGAGAATTTCCAACCGTTAGCTATCCGAATCCAGAAGCAAAGGAAGCGTTTGAATTAGCATTAAAACTGGCAAAAGAAAAAGATGCGGATTTAGTTTTAGCTACAGACCCAGATGCTGACCGCTTAGGAGTTTATGTAAAAGATTCTAAAACTGGAGAATATATCACCTTAACCGGAAATATGTCAGGCTGTCTGTTAGCAGACTATGAAATCAGCCAAATAAAAGAACTACAGGGTCTGCCAGAAGATGGAGCTTTAATCAAAACAATAGTGACCACGAATATGGCAGATGCCATAGCAAAATACTATGGTGTAAAATTAATTGAAGTTCTGACAGGATTCAAATACATCGGACAGCAGATTTTAGGATTTGAACAATCAGGAAAAGGAACATATTTATTCGGATTTGAAGAGAGTTATGGCTGTTTAATCGGAACACATGCCAGAGATAAAGATGCGATTGTAGCAACTATGGCACTCTGTGAAGCGGCAGCTTACTATAAAACTAAAGGGAAAACCCTTTGGGATGCTATGATAGATATGTATGAACGCTATGGCTATTACAAAGATGATGTAAAATCTATCACAATGAAGGGAATAGAAGGTTTAGATAAAATTCAGAAGATCTTAGAAGACCTTCGTAACAACCCACCTGCTCAAATCGGAAAATATCAGGTTCTTTCTGCTAGGGATTATAAAAAGGATACCATTCAGAATATGAAAACAGGAGAAATCACTGCCACTGGTTTACCTAGCTCCAATGTATTATATTATGACTTAGAAGATGACGCTTGGGTATGCGTAAGACCTTCCGGCACAGAGCCAAAAGTAAAATTATATTATGGTATAAAAGGAGCATCACTAGAAGATGCTAATGAGAAATCACAAGAATTAGGAAAAGCTGTTTTAGCAATGATAGAAGAATAATTAAGAATCATGAACAATTTTGGGGTATAGAGGAAATTCCGCTCATCCCATTAATCCCACTCCGGCAAGTATCTATTCCAACGAAGTCGCGCTCTCGCTCCGTTCCAGACGTAACGGTACTAAATTCGCAGCTCCTAACGGAACTGCTTATTAAGTACCAACGTCTTCCAAGGGGCTTCTTATGGAATACTTCCTTGCCTCCGCTAGTTCGTTGGCTGTTCTACTTTTTGAAAAGCGAATGTTACGATAAACTATGAAAATCTCAGGAAAAAGATACGTAGAAATAACTTTCAAAAAGGTTTGTATTTATATAACTTTCAGGGTTTCGTAATTACCCAATAACTGTAAAATAGAAAATGGGAAGAGGAATATTATGTTTATGTTCTTTTCTAGTGAAATATAAACCAAATATATAAAGTAGTTGACAATTCTTGTATACGACATTATACTGAAAAAAGATTGATTTTAATACTCGTACATATAGGTGTTCAGGTAGAATCTAAAAGTATATATTAAAAAATATAAGGAGATATACACTATGCAAAATTCAAAAATTTCTATTCAAGACATTTGCAGTATTGCTATTATGACAGCAATCACAGTAGTATTGGCACAAATCTCCATTCCTATGCCTCTAGGAGTGCCAATGACCATGCAGACATTTGCTGTAACACTGGCAGGGATCGTTCTCGGTGCAAAACGTGGAGCAATTTCTATGATCATCTATGTACTGCTGGGAGCAATCGGCGTTCCTGTTTTAGCTAATTTTAGTGGTGGTTTCCAACATTTAATTGGACCTACAGGTGGATTTCTGTTATCTTTCCCAATTATGGCATATCTAATTGGTATAGGAACAAAGATGAGAAGACAAAAAGGCATGTTTCTGTTATTCCTTATCTTAGGAACAGCAGCGAATTATGCAATCGGTGTACTAATGTTCTGTATTCTCATGAAAGCGTCTATATGGACAGGGATTACAGCATGTGTATTACCCTTTATCCCAACAGCAATTATCAAAGCTGCTGTTGCGTCTATATTAGGATTAAAACTACAGGTAAGATTGGAGGCAGCATTACAATGGACTTAAGACCTCATCATCTCCTTTGTACACAAGGGTATTCTGGAAAAGGATACAATGACAGTTTTGTAAAAAATATGAACCAACTTATACAAAAATTAAGAAGCAGTGAGCCAATCACAATACATCTAATATGTTCCACTGATGACCTATGCAGAAGTTGTCCACATATGTTAGGAAAAGATCTGTGCGACACCAACGATAAGGTAAAACGCTTTGATCAGAAAGTCATGGACTATTTCCATCTGGAAGAGAAAGACTACATATATCAAGAACTTGTGAAAAAGATTCAAGAAGAGATTACACCAGAGATGCTGGCAGATATCTGTGATGGCTGCAGTTGGTATCCCATCAGTGCCTGCCGAAAGAAAATCCTTGGAGAAAACAGAAAAACAGAATAAAATATATCCCCTTTTGCTACATTCCACCTTTCTATTCCATAGTTATCCTGAGATTCGTTTTTCAAAAAGCAGAACAGCCAGTCAACCAGCGGAGGCAAGGAAGTATTCCATAAGAAGCCCCTTGGAAGACGTT
>OFGZ01001021.1_pt1 | contig 16722 bp, 30 predicted proteins | sample 1521871 | NCBI WGS metagenome assembly OFGZ01 (sample SAMEA3504091, study PRJEB24116) | mouse gut metagenome | biome: mouse gut; feature: mouse-associated habitat; material: faeces | place: Denmark | collected 2011
AAGTCCAATGCCAGAGTTTCGCTGGCAGGATCAATCAGAATTCCGAGAGATCATAATATAGAGATAATATCTGCCATCCGCTTATTTTTATATTCACTCGGAATATTGTCAATATTACAATACCTTCTTTCTGCGTCTGGAACTATAATTACTGCATCCTTTAACACAAGATTATATTCAATCTGAAAACCATCTTCCAAAATCACAATAATATTATCAATATCATTTACTTCATATTGATACATATTCTGTTTTAGCATATCTTCCAACTTCTTATATTTTTCTACTTGTCTCAAAATTGATGGATATTCTATCTCGTAAAATTCGTTGAACATCTCATAAAAAGTATCAAATAATTCCAAAAACTCATACATACAATATCTGTACTTATTCTGAAATATTGTCTCTCTTTCTAATTCTATATGTTGATAATCATTAGCAATTTTACGAACATATAGCTTTCCATCCCAAAACTGAATTTGTATGCTTTCACGATAATGGAAATATGTATTCAGATAATTTTCAGAAAAAAACCAATCATTAAATCCGTAATTATATCCACGAGTAACATTTCTATCTTTTGCATTCCATCCTTTCAGATATTCATGGAATTTTATACTTGTAGATTTATATTTCTGAAAATATTCTCTTGTATATAAGTATGATTTTCCTGTGTAATGATTCAACAATTCTTCAAAGATTCTTCTTTGATATTCACTGTTATGTTCCATAAAATCATGATTAAATTCATAGTAAACATAATAGCGACCATCGGAACAATCTCTATCAACTTTTTTATTCCATTCTTCATAAAAATTTGGTGCGTCAATATGATCCAGATAATCTCTGTCAAACAATTCTTCATTCCATAATGAATGAAACAAATCATTTACACATCCAATGCCCAAATGTCCATCTTTCATATACGGCAAATAACTCTTGAAATTTGTGGTGGGAATTGTCCATACTTTTTTAATGGCTTTAATATCTACGCATACATTTTGAAAATCTGCATAGTGCTCAGTAAACCATGACCACTTCCCATATGCTATATCATTTTCATTTTCTTTTTTAAGTAATGAATCCCATGCATTTTTCACGCTTTGCAATTTTCTTTTAGCTGTAACCACTGCACCACTAGTATTATCAAATACCAATGTATCAGGCTCTACATAACCTATATTGATATTCTCCATAATCATCCAATGAGAAAAATCCACGCCATGAAAACCACCAATATTGCAATATGTAACATAGTTAATCCCATTTTTCTTACAAACTTCAATCCACTTATCATGCTTCTCAAACAAGGAAACTGCTTTAAAACGTCTGAATTGAACATTTTGCATTTCTACAATAGGAATTTTACCATGATTAACTATTGTAATTAGTGGATTTTCTTCCGTTATATCAACATCAAATAAAGTATTTTTTCGTGCCATTTTATTTACACATCCTTTTCACATATAAATCCATACCCATCCGCAAATTCTTTCATATCTTCAAATCCAATTTCTGAATCCAACTGCTTAACTTTTCCACGAAAAAATAACCACTTAATTATTTCCGCTGGACGAACTAATATCCTGTCTGCAAACTCTCTAACTGTCATAGCATCAGGAATACTAATCTTTTGTAATTCGATTCCGCCTTGCATAGCTTCAAGAAAGCCTGACCACTTAACATCATCCACTGGATTACAGCTTTCAATATATTCCTCTGCATCTTCAAGACTGTCCACACCTTCAACAACGATAGTTCCACGCTGTACTACTTTTAATCTAAAAATACCCATTACGCCGATTCCTCCATCTTCACGAACTGAAAACCAATTACCTTTATTGCTCTGGTGGATTTCTTTTTCATTTGAATTTTTCCTTCATCTTCCAGTAGAACTAAAATTAGTTCCAACACAAATTTCTCTTACACTCGGCGCATATCCATTATTCTTGATAAACTCTACAATAAAGTTATACACCCGTTCCCGTCCTGTTCCTCTTCTATGCTTGATTTCACTCTCCATAGCTTTCACCTATCCTTTAAACTGTTTATAGTTCTCATAATCCGTATCTACAATCCAACCGTCACGCTGAAAATCTCCAATAGCGATTAGCATAGCGGTCTTTGCTTTTTCTGCCTCAACAATTACTTCTCTACATCTTTTACTGGTATTGTAAGTAATACTGATAGGAACAATGAACTTTTTCACTCCATGCTCTTCATTCCATGTGGATTCAATATCATCCATAATATCCTGTAGATTCTGCTTTGCGTCCTTTAACCAGTACAATTCTCCATTGATTTCTACCGGCTTGCCAATCTCGAATTGATGCTGAATGTGATCCGCTAACTGTTTCCGTCCTACTTCCATGCCTAATCTGAAAATCTCGTTGTTTGTCATATCCATGTTGTTGTTACTCATGCTGTTTATCCTCCATATATCTATTTAAAATCTGTTTTCGTTCCTGTTCCTTCTATATATAATAAGTTTCCAGCCGATTACTCTAAAGAAATTCAAAAAATTTTATTTCTCTTTCAATATCCCTACATATTTATAGAATGTACTCACTGCTATGCCTTGCAGCTTTGCAAACTGTACAACAGAAATACTTCCATACTCTCCAGATTGAAATTTATTATATTCCTTAATAAATTCCTTTGGTACTCCTGTAACTGGTCTTCCCAATTTCTTCCCTTTTTTCTTTGCCACATCTAAGCCTTGCATAACTCTATCATGTATCTTTTCTTTTTCCTGCTGTGCTATATGCGCCTTTAGTGTAACAAAAATATCAATAATCATCTTTGATAGGCTGTCATCATTCATCTTTTCCCAATCATTCAGGAAAGGAACATCTAAAGCAACTACCCTGATTCCCTTTGACTGCAAATCCTTAATTTCCACTATCACATCATCTGCATTTCTTCCTAATCGGTCTACATCAGATATGATCAGTGTATCACCATTCCTAAATTGTTTCTTCATATTATGATAGTTTGGTCTGTTATCCGCTTTCGTTCCACCAGTGATAATATCAGAAACAAATTCATCTATATTGAATCCATTGCATATAGAATACTCGATGATAGCCTGTCTCTGTCTATCTGTCTTCTGTGTTTTATGATTAGTCGATATCCTCATATAAGCAAATATTTTATTTTCCATCTCAATCACTCCACAAAATCCATAACTATTTTCATATAAGATTTTCCGCTCCATTCTCAAAGAAAATGATTCCCTAACCGCCTTACATGAAATCAACTGTTTTCATATAAGGTCAAAGCATCAAAATCCATTGTCTTTTTATCCACTCTGACCTATACTATAAATAATAAGAAAGTTCTGAATTTTCCAAACCACACAAAAAATTTTTAAGGGAGTGATTATCATAGATATAGAACTCAAAGATCGTAACCATATTAAAGAATTTTTTCAGAATTTCCATAGTAAAGCTGAGGACATAGCATTTTCCATTATCCAAAGGATTCCAGAAAAATTACTTCCCCATTGGCTCATGAATTGGCTCGAAAAGTATTTAGATAAACGGATCAGTGAATTAAAACAAGAATCTATCAAAATGACCTGGCATAATATGTATCTCCAAAACTCATTAGCTGAAATTCATAATAGGCAGCAGGACACAAAGAAAGCACCTTCAGATGATTAATCCGTTGGTGCTTCTCACATTTTTAACATTTTCATTTTCCGACTAAACAAGACTGATTCCAAAATGTTAAGTTTTTACATACTCGCTACAGCTTTCCGCTTTAATGCTCTTCTCCGTTCAATTTCTTTTTCCGCTTCCTTGCCGGAATTATTGTAATATGCCACTTTTTCCGCTACTGTCATATCTTTTGTCCGCTCATAATTTTGTTCCCTGATCTTGTGAATATCCTCAATCGTAAAATCAGGACTAATAACCAATGCTTCCATAATCATCCCTCACTTTCCAATAATACAGATGGATTGATAATATCTATTCCCTTGTAACCTTCCAGATTAGTAATCGCTCTCACGCCCCTAATCGTTTTGATATTTACAATATGCTTGAAATTCCATGATATGATGCAGTCACAAGCATTGACAACAGCGGCGGCGATATGCTGACAATCATCAAAGCTCTTCGGTCTTAATATCCCCATATCAATAATTTTCTGTGCAAGTCCCACGATTTCTTCATTAATTTCCAATTTTGTATACTCAATGTCGCTCAAATAGTCATACAGTTTATTCCTTTTGCTTTCAGAACACTTTTCTATTTCATCCAATGTTACCTGAGAAAGATATACTTCATATTTTCCATTGACAAAATCTTTCCATAGTTCTAATGTGTCTTTCATGCGTTCCGGCGCATCTTCCTGTGAAAGATAACTGATAACTGATGTATCTAAGTATACCTTCAATTTCCGCATAGAGCATCACTCCTTAAATCTGGTTTCATATGCCAACTCTGGTTTTAGATCAACTTTCCATTCAATCAAATCTTCTGGCTGGCACTGTAACAACTGACATATATCCTCAATAGTCTTTGTTGACACATCACACATAAAATCTTTTCCATTGTGAGTATCTTTGTATTCCTGTAGCTTTTGCTCAATCTCTTCCATTGTTGCACCGCTACACATTTTTAGTTTTGTCAATGTGCTTTGCGGTATCAATGCCTTTTGTCTAATAGTATATGTTGTAATTCCTTTTTCCTTTAATTTATTCCATAGTTTATTATAATTTACCATCATATTCTCCATCCAGCTATGATATACATTTGTATTCGTGTATATTATAACACTCCTTTCCCATTTTTTCAATCAGCACTGACAGAAATTTTCCACCAGTGCTGATTGAATCATATCATCTTATTCAACATTTTATGTACGATTTTCCATTTAACCCTATCTTTATGCTGCTTTTCCATCTGATACAGAAATATATCCGTTATTCTTTCCATAAAGTCCGATGGTAAAATGTTTCCTTTAAACAAATTGCATGGATAGCAAGTACAAGATAAATTTTCCACATCATCCTCACCGCCCATTGCTAACGGTGTAATATGGTCTATTGTCATATCCTCAAGCAAAATTTTCCTTCCGCATAGCTCGCAACGTCCACCAGCATGAAGATATATCAGTTTTCTTGTGTCCTCTGAATAAGATTTTCTTTTTATTTTTCCTTTGCTATCACGCCTTACCATTGACAGAGATACTTTATTTTTCCGCATTTCCTTTATTTCTTCCTCTGTCATCCACTTCCACAAAATCCGCTGTGTAAGCGTATCAAACACAAAATAGCTTTTAGTTTTTTCTTCCGCTTTCTTCATTCCCTTTATTGCTTCCGCTACGGTTGAGAATTGAAAAGCACTGTTTATATCCGTGGTTTTCTTTATTGCTCCACTGTCCGTATATGTAATATAATGATTTCCATTTGTAATCACAATCGCCATAATGTCCACCTTCCTAATGTTATGGACTGCCTTAAATTTCAGACAGTCCACATAATCCGCTATTATCTCTCACTTGGGAAACATACCGTTGTAGCATTGTCTCCTGCATTTTCCGATATTCTGTTTGTAATAATCCAGATTTTCCCTTTGCAAGTCTCATATGCTGCCAATAAGTACAGATCATCAGGATATTTTAACGCTTCCTCATTCACCTATTTGTCTTCATCATCCAAATTTCCCCAATCCTTTACCGCATACCGCTGTAATGACAGATTGACTTCTGCTGCAAATCTGCTATTTTCCGTCATAGCTTCATTTATTCCATGTGTAACAACTACTTTTCCCATATTGAAATATTTTGATGTAAGCATATTCATTTCCACCTTTCCGATTAAACTAATCCGCACAAGCAAGCCATTTTATATATTGGATTCCTTGCAATTTTCCGTCTACGTTCTGCCTCTGCCCTTGCTTTCCGTTCTAATCTATCCATATAGTCAAGCCTGTTATCCATTTCCAGATATTCCACCATCTGAAGCGGAGTAAGTGCGTTGTATGGCGTTTTAAGGTTCCGATCTATGATCTGGTTTCCGTCTGCTGTATCAATAATTCTAAAGTCAAACATAATATTTTCCATCCTTTCCATTGTCTGTTGACTGATTAGGGATATACCCTAACCAATCATTTCCGCTAAAACTTTCTTGATCCGATTAACTTCCACATAATATGTTGATGGCTTTATTTCCAATGCTGAATAAATTTCCTTGCTGCTATATCCGTCAACTTTTAATTCCGCAATTTTCCGCTGTGTATCTGATAAACTGCTTAACATTTCCGTCATTAGTTCCATTGATACTATTTCAGATTCCGGCGATTTCCCACCGACAACACCGATACAGTTATATAAATTTTCTGTTTCCGCATATTCCGCATCCAGACTAACCAATGTTCCCGATGGTTTCCGTTTCTTTGCATCTTCCGTTCTGCAATGGTTTCCAATCTCTGACCTCATATATTGCTGACTGATAAAGGGAAAAGAGTATTTTCCCCGCAAGTCTTCCCTACGGTTATATATCTGCACCGCTTTCAAAAATCCGAAAATTGCCACATCATAATAGTTTTCTAAACTGTAACCGTGCCTATGGAGAAAGTCATATACAAGATTATGGTTTTCCTCGGCAAATTTACGCTCATAATTACTTAATGGCTTTAACTTAAAATTTTTCAATAATATTACCTTGCCTTTCTGTTGGGAATTGCCACCGCTGACAATCCCCCATATGCTTTTATTAAATTCCGAATACCTCTTTAAAAATCTGCCTGAATCCTTCAATATCTCTTTCTAAGTTGTAAAGGGTGTACCCATACGGGAATTGTTTTTCTGTCTTTCTCCATGTTTGATATTGTGAATATCCTTCTATGATTAAATCTAACTCGCATTTCAGATATTCGTTGACCTCGCCTTCATTACCCCAAAAGTCATCATCATAAGTGGTACATCTTTTATAAAACTCTCTAAACATTTCTTTGAAAATCACCTGTTTTTCAACGCTGATTTTTCGGTCTACTAACCATGCTTCAATCTGGTGTTCTTTTCCTTTTTCATCTTCCATAGTATAATCAAGACTTACTAAACCACCTTCAGGCATTCTTTTTGGTATTGTCATAGCCTTGCAATAATTTGACCTTGCGCTGTCTAATGTTTTGAAAAGAACCGCCCCAAAATCATATTTCTGTAAGTGTGGTATGTTTAAATACTTCTTTACTGCTCTTAAATAGTGCAAAATCAAAATATCATACCATTCTTCTTGATCCAGTTTGTTTATCTTCATGTACTTAAAAAACTGGTCATAGTTTTCTAAATCGGCACTGAATGCCTTTTCTTCTGCTGTCAACGGCTCCATGTTTTTAAGATTGATTCTTTTCATAGGTCATACCTACCTTTCTTTGATATATTTGATTGATTGATTTGTACGGCTTTGATTAGCCGATAGGGCATGTGGGGAATCGAACCCCACAAGAACCGTTTACCCTTTTACTGCTGGACTATTTCACCCTTAAAACATTGTAAGAAGTTGTTTTTTCAAACGGTTTCAAGTCCTCGCCTAAAATCTCTGTCAACTTCTCTTTATCTAATGTTGTCCGATTCTGTGGCTTGTAGGTGATTTTTGCCGTGTCGGTGATTTCCGTATCCAGTTCATTTTCTGTCATGTATTCAATGATGGAAAACTCAACCGCTTTCAGTTCGTTTTCAAGTTCTTCTTTCATTGCTTTCAGGCTTCTAAATTCCTGTACCTTTGTTTCAAGTTCTTTCTTTGTCATGCTCATGTAACTACCTCCTAAATTTGATATATTTGATTGTTTTTGGTCTGTCTTGCTTGACCTTGTAATAACTATACACCTTTATCCGTGAATAGTCTATTGGCAATATGCACGAATAACCGGGAATATTTTTGTTTGTTTTGTACACCGTTTTTCGTGTATTTTGTTATTGACAGTACACCTTTATTCGTGTATAATGACCTTAACAACAAAACAATCAATCATATATTTTTAAGGAGGCAATCACTTATGAGTAAATATTTTAAAGATGTGAATACACTGGAAGAATTAAGAAGACAATACAGAGATTTATTAAAGAAATATCACCCTGACAACGCTAACGGAAGCACGGAAGCAACGCAAGAGATCAATGCAGAATATGATAAGCTTTTCAAATTATTAAAGGATAGACACGAAAGCAAATCAGCAGACAACAAAGAGAGCAACGCAAAGACAGACTTTAATAATATGAAGTATGACTTTTCAGAGGATGCAAAGTTAAGGGAAATGTTAAATAAGATCATTCACTTTGACGGAATCACAATAGAAATTATTGGAAATTGGATATGGTGCTTTGACAGTTTCGGTTATAGAAAAGAATTAAAAGAACTTGGTTTCAAATATGCACACAATAAAAAAGCATGGTACTTTCACACTGAAGCATTCAGGAAAAGAAGTCATAAGAAGTTAAGCATTGAAGACATACGGAACTACTACGGCAGTACAGAGGTAGAGACAGACGGAACAAAGAGACTTAAACAAGCATAAATGCAAGCAAAAAATAAGGGTGTAACCACTCGCAACGGCTACACCCTGACACATAAAAGGAAAGGAAGGTATAAGGATATGACGAAAGAACACTTTGAAAACAATACCAACTGGAAAATGACTTTTGAAGAATATCAGAAATGCGACTGTACACATTGCAACAAAAAAGATTGCATACACCGCAACGCTTTTAGGCGTGTGCCTGTTATTGATGGTGGTCTAGGCTTATGCCCTAACTTGAAACAATCATAAAAATATCATTCACGAAAAGGAGATCAAAGACTATGAAAAGAACATTTAGAACTATCGGCATTATCGCAACTATGGGCATTATGCTTGTATCGGCTTATATGTTAGGCACAACACAAGCGGAAACAATCACAGAAATACAGACAGTGACAGAGACAAGGGAAGTTGTACCAGACGGATATATACCATTCAATGATGATATTGTGGATATGAATACAATCGTTGACTTTACGGCTACTGAATACGGCTTGCAACTGTATTTTGAGGATGGAAGCGGTTACTTTTGGGAACGATAAACAAACAATCAATGATATATGATAAAGGCTATGTGCTTCAATGCTCATAGTCTTTTATTGTGCGGTTTATTTGCTTATTTTACGGCTTGTAATGGCTTCATTGATACATTTTAGGGTAATGCCTGAAAAGTGGCTAGAATCGGCGTGTAACGTGGTTATTTGTGGCTTATATGCGGTCTGTATGATGGCATAGGGGGCAGCAGGCGCAGGGGTGTATGCCGGTAGGTTTACATTAGTAAAATCTGACTTTATTCTGCTAAAGCCCCTATCTAATCTTCGCACACAATATGCCTCATTTTTGATATCGAACGAACCCATAAGGGGGGCATGTTTCCGTTCAAAATACAAAATCCCATATATAAAGGTATACCCCTATAAAAAATACGCCCTCTAATATTGCCAATAATCCAATGTATACGTTAGAATTTCAGACGCAATACATTTTCCCCTATCAACTTATCTATTACAGTCATTTGCTATGAAATCCATAGACACACTATTGATTATCAATGATAAAACTTGTTTCTATTCTACTTTTCTAAAAGTCCAATTATCATCTCTAATTACATATTCACCATTCTCTATAACAATACTGTACTGCTTTTGGGATTCATTACCTTCACTATCATTATATGAATAATAAAAATATGCCTTATCAGGAACATAAACAATATCTTCTGCTCCTTCATCATCTTTTCCTTCCATACTTAAATTTGCCTTATCATTTTCAATAGTCAAGATAAAATCAAATTCTGTATCGCCTGTTTTCCATGTGCCATTAAGAATTTCTGACATTTCTTCTTCACTTTGAAATATACCACTTTTTTTATTGGTTCCATCACATCCAGATAATAATATCATTACAGAAATAATGCAAATAATTAAAACTAATGATTTTTTATACTTCATTTTTTATTCCTCGCTTTTAATACCAAATCAAATATAGGGGGGTAGGGGGTATGTTTAAATCTCCCATATAATTACCACCCTATGCCACCATATACCCCTATATAGAACTCTCAATTTTACCGAACCTTTTCACCGCATCCCAATAACTTCAAGAAAACATACAGATTTTGGGATAGATAGCATCCTAATAAATGTAAGGGATTATACAATTAATGGGATTATATTACTACATAAATTCTTCTTACTAAACAGATTCTTTCCTACGTCATTCTTATTTGTTGGCTACAACATACATTATACTAAATATCACTCTTGCAATCAATGATTTTCAGTACCTATTTAGCTTTAATAAATGCGTTAAAAAATGGCTATATCAGATAAATATGTATAATCCAATATAGCCATAGTTTTTTGTGGGGGTAGGTTTCCATCTGAAAATTTTAAGTACCTACTATATAAGGGTATACCCCCCTTGAAAAATCGAAAAAAGGCATCCAAACTTTTACATCCGATATGCCTTATATAATCTTATTCTTTCAACACACCCTCAAATTCTGTTCCATAACGCCGCATAGCCTTTTCAAGATATGGACTCCATCTATTCTCCAATTCCTGCCGTTCACACTCCGCAGCTTCTTTCTTTGCATGTTCCTTTGCTCTCTTTCGTTCCGGCTCCCTGAATATCTTATCAGCCAATTCTTTATTTTCCCTCTGTACTTTTCTACACTGGCATTGTTCAATCATATCCTTTGCCCTCTGCTCAATATCTTTAATATCTGTCATAATCAGTATTCCTCCATCCTTAATAACTCAACATTCTTTTTTCAAGTTCCATATCCATTTCAAGTTGTACTCGCTTCTCATTAATCTCACGTAACTGCTGGTTGTCATGGTTGATATGCGCTATGGTTTCCTCCGTATCTAATCGGTGAAACTTCTCCGCATATTCATCCTCAATCAGTCTGGTTTTAATTCTTCTTTCAAAATCTGTCATAGTTAAAATGTCCTCCTTAAATTTAATCATCAATTTCAATCATCCAGTCCATCATCGCTTCATATACCTTATCCGATATAACATCCCTATACTGTCCCGCTATATCCTTAATAAAATCTTCTTTATATTCCTTATATCTGGCAAAAGCAGATTCAGCAGTGTCAAATGTTCCAAGTTTAATCTGTCTACCCATGAATGACATTTCAGCGCGGTATTTCCCCTTACTCTTATCAAAATGAACACCTAAAGGAAGATCACCCCTGTTTTTCTTACCATTCAGAAATAACGTATTAATCGCATGTGGCACAAAACAACACGTCTCAGGACTATACACTTTATTCCCTTTGAAAAGAATATCCTTATCCAAATCTAATGACATACCAGCTATTCTATTCCGGTCATACCATACCTTGAAATTACTGTAATTCAGCCATTCTTCACACACAGTACATCCTTTATATTGTGGCTGTCTCTCATGAAATTTTGCATTATAGCAGCGATTAATCATGTCATGCCATTTTAAATAAGATTCTGATGTACAGTCTACATTCTCACTCCCACGATAACCAATACCGCACATTGTAGGTTCCATACATCTTCTGCTCCAATCATTTGGTTTATATCTGATATCATTCATTACTTTTATAATAAACTCTTCTGAATCGTCACCTGTCTTATTAAAATGACTTCTTACTGCCATATACTGTTTTTGATTCAATGGATATAGATTTCTATAATAATGATCCTGTTTATCAAACCCATTATGCCATATGTAAACATTATTTGCCTTATCAGGATTTACAATAAATTCTTCTACTACTGCTTTTGCGGCATATAGATGGACGCTTCTATAAATCCATTTACCATCAAAGAATACATTCTTTCTTAACGAATAGAATAATGCACCATAATTATCATAACTTCCATGTAACAGATTATATTTACCATCTGAAAACCTGATTACTCTCCCATAATTTGATAACCACATATTCTTATAATCCATTAACTTAGCAAACACTTCATCTGTCCTCAAAGGAATTATATGGATATATCAAGTATTCTTTCTGGCTTGATTTCTTTATAATGTCTTTCTATGAGTATTTCGAGATTATCCGAAAATGTGACTTTATTCTTTTCTTCCAAGTATCCACGCTGATATTTATACTCGCATTCTTTACAGTGTCCCAAATAATATGGATTATGGAACTGCCCTTTTACTAATCTGAATTTCTCTACCGGCAGAATCATGCCGCATTTCTTACATATTTTTGTTTGTGTTACTTCTGTATTCATTGTTACTTAATAAAAATTCCTTTCAATTTCGATATGATTTTAGATAACTCAGCACCAAATCAATGTCGAGTTAATAATTGAGCATCCCGATTTGTATGCTCCGAATCACTATTCATAATAAAAGAGACAATACGATTGATTCATACTGTCTCCGATTTTGTTTGATTATTCAGTTTTTAATGTATTTCTCAAAATTGGGGAAATCTTAATTTTGATATTTACCTCAAATTCTATAAGTCAATAATCAATCTGTTATCTCAACTTCCCACTTCAGCATTGCCTTATATAATCTATCTGGTATTCGTTCTTTGTATTCTTCAGCAACTTCTTTGATATAACATTCCTTGTAAAATTTATATTCATAAAATGCTTCTATAGGCGTTGTGCAACGTGCAACCTTTATACTTTTGCCATTATAAGTCATATTTGCAATATACCGCTTTTTCTGCCTGTCATAATAAACACCTACTGGAAATTCACCACGAATTTTATTTGCAGTTACAAATAGTGTATTTACCCTTTGTGGAACGAATACACAAGTATCTGGACTATAAATTTTATTATTTTTCAGAAGAATATCTTTATCAAGTTCCATACGTTCATCACTTATACTGTAATAATTTTGCAAATACCATTCATTAAATCTAAAAAGACTATGCCATTCTTCACAAACAGCACAATCCTTATATCTTGGCTCTACCTTATGCACTTTTTCATCATAACACCTTTGCAGCATCATTCTCCATGTACGGTAACTTGGGATGTCGATTAGCTTTACATCTTCAAATTCTTTACCGTAATAACCGATTCCATAATATAATCGGACTAATCCATCTTTTGTTTTTGACAATAATTCTCTTCCTCCACTTCAATAATAATGCACGGATAACCATTAGTTTTTATACCGTACTTCTCCTTTAGCTCCTTATTAAGTTTTACTCTGCGTAATCCATAAGAATTTAAGATTTCCTGAATTGACTTTTTCCATTGAGTACCAATAGTGCCATTGAGATTAACATTCCTCTCAAATATGTACCCCTGATCTTTGATTGTCTCTAATACAACCAAAGCAATTTCACCAGTAAGATAATCTGATTTTGCAGATGTGCCTTGTCTGTTTTCAAATTTAAACTGCGGATAGACTTTATCAGCCAAATCTACCCCAAAGGTTCGTAAAATATATTCTCTGCTCAACCCTTTTAAAGTCATATTATTATCTAAAAGAGTTGCCGCTATCTTCTCACTATCTTCTAATGTTGTAAAACCATATTCTTCTATCTGATAGAAATTAACAATCTTCTTAAATCCATATTTAGCACTGATTTGTTTTGCCTTTTTCAATTCATCTTCTGGAATACAGTTCAACTCCACCTTATTCAACATATTTAACAGGGCAAATAGAGTAATTGACTGTGACATTTTGGGCTTGCTGTTTCTCTCACACACTTTCATGAGACTTGTCAAACTCGCAAAGAAAAGAGGTTTACCGTCTAATTGCAAACCATCACTGATATATTTAGTCATATGCATAAGGATTTTCTGAATATCTGCTTTTCTTGTGCGGATCAGCTTATTTATTTGTGGGAATGTTTCTTTGAATTCTTCACTATCCAGATATAAGGCAGAATCAATCATTAATTGTCTTTGTTGTTCTACCCATTCAGAAGGTTTATAGTCAATCCCATATACCCTTTTGATAAAATTGATTGCTTCACTTCTTTTACAGTGTGCTAATTGTTCCGTAATGGAGATAATTGTTCTTGCCTGATTGCATCCAAAACATTTATATATTTGAGTACCATCATCAGTAATATAGATGTGTGCCGATGGTTTATTATCTTCATGTGTTGGCAATATACAGCAGAATGTTCCAGAGGGAACACCTAAATACTCTTGTAAATCTATGGAATTGATATAATTGTACATCTCTGCTTCTGATTGAAACTGATATACTCCATTTTCACATCTACCGCTTTTCTCTGCTTCTGGGGATTGAGTGGGAACTAATAAAGAATATCTTCTTCTATCAGTTCCTATTAAATCCCCTTTTATCCCCAAACGCTCTTGTAATAGAGGAATATTCAATGTACTAATCGCATCCGTATTGTCTTCATAGACAATGATATTCTTACTTTTTCTATCTTTATTTTTGATACCAGCAGCAGTGCTGTCCTTTTTCTTCTTTGATTTCGGCTTTGCATTAGATATGTACTGTTCAAAATCATCATTCCAATACTTTTCTATGATGGATTCAGCATTTATCCTTGTATCATAATCAGGATATAACACCGTATGCCCTTTACCACCGAAAAATAGTCTGTCACGGTTGAAACATACTTCATCAATACCGCCAATAGTTCCCATAAGTGTAGCCTGTAATTTATCCCTGATATTCCCATCTGTAATCACAGTATCATTACAGAATATCATGCGGAATTTATGATGTTCCTCTTTGTGGCTGAATGTCGTATACATGAAACATGGTGTGATTCCCAGAGAAATTACTTTGTTATATGCTTCTTTTATCTTTATGCCATCATCAAAATCAAGACCAAATAATTGTTGTTCTATCCAGTTTTCAGCTTTATTCCCTCCTGCTAATACTCCTGGCTTAAATGATGCCCCATGCACTAAAGCATCTGCCAAATTTTCAATTGTAATATTTACTTGTGTCAAACTTTTCTGTACCCATCCACACTGTTTACCTTGCGGCTTATCTTTGAATCTGTGGTTAAAGTACATACATTTTATGTCATTACCCATTGAACCTCCTAGATTACTAGAAATTCAAGAAATATATTTTAGAAGTTTACAAAAATTTTCGTACCAATCTTGATTAGTAAAATTTCAGAAATGTTAGATTTTTGCATAAGAAAAAGACCACGCCAAAAATGGCGCAATCTTATACCATATTTACATTTTCAAATATTTAGTTTTTAATCATTATTTATTGGAATTTCATTGTGCAGACTTGCACAGTGAAGTGGTTGACAGTTATAATTTCTTGAATTTCTATTTTACAGATTATTTTGCTTGCCCTGTAATAGCAATTATTTATCTCTCAACGGACACCACACAGGGCTTGTCTCTGGTAAATCCTCCACACCCAATTTCCCTAGATCATCAACTCTGTCTACATGGTCACAATAATAAATCCTGTTACCATAATCATACATCCTCATAAATTCACATTCAGCACAATTTTGCGCTCTATTACTCAATTCCATATGTACTTAATCCTCCCTCTGCAATCCTTCTATCCTGTCAGCCAATACCTCACTTGCATAAAACTTCATTTTCCTATGTTCCGGTACGATACAGTCTTCGCCATTAAAAGGATTTATACCTTTTCTCTCTTTGGTTGTCTTCATTTCAAACTTCCCAAATCCCGTAAACTTCACTTTCTTACCTTCAGCCATACAATCCATAAGTGTTTCAATGAACAATTCTACACCTCTTCTCGCTTCTTTTTTGGTAATACCACCTGTCTCTGCCATTTTATCTATAAACTCTTTCTTAAATATTGCCATTATTGTTCTCCCTTCTTACATTCTCACTGATATTCCCTGTTTTCTCAGATATTCAACAGCCAGTTTTAACAGTTCACCATTGTTAACAGTCTCATCCATCGTGTCATCCCATACACGGGGTTTATGATCTACTTCCATCCCTCCGTGCAGTCCCTCATTCGCCCACTTAACCACCTGATACCCTGTTGCTCCTCTATAGTTGTTCAAAGCATCATAATCAATATATACACTCGCCTTTACACCGTCTTTATACGGTTTTGCATCTACTTTTACTGCCGAATAAAGCAGATCTTTTGTTCTCTGATAACTTGATGGGTTATAGCCTGAATAATAATCCTGTAAAAAATAATTTAACGTCTCATACACTCTTTCTGCCAATACATCCACCATCTTCGTCATGGTCGGCATAAGTGCCTTTGCCAGTTCATCCATATTACTTACGTGCTTTGCCATTCCTTCTTTTCCTTTCCGGTGCTTCAATCACCATAATATTTTTTGCATTGTAATCGCTTCTGTCATTTTGGAAAGATTTAAAAAATACATAATATCCACTGTCTATATGTTCTCCATTGAGTTTCGAGCGATGGATAAAATAGATATTACCATCCTCTCCCCTGATAAATCCAAATCTTCTGTCGTGAAAATATCTCGTTACTTTGCCAAACATTATGTTACTCATCACCGCCTTTCATTTCTGCATCTTCCGGCAGATATCCGCTCTTCTTTAAAATATCTATCTGCTGTCTGCTGAATGGTAGTTTCTCTAATCCGCAGACACCATTTTCAATATTTTTTGTTAACGTGTTGTTCATAGCTTCCACTAAAAGATTATTGCGGCGTATTCTTAATTTTGTATATGGCGGATTGCCAGCCTCCCTATATTGTCAAGTGATTTTCCTTAAAAAATCAAGGAATTTATAGTTACA
>OFGZ01001029.1_pt1 | contig 16553 bp, 1 predicted proteins | sample 1521871 | NCBI WGS metagenome assembly OFGZ01 (sample SAMEA3504091, study PRJEB24116) | mouse gut metagenome | biome: mouse gut; feature: mouse-associated habitat; material: faeces | place: Denmark | collected 2011
CTGCCAGAGCCGCCTATCGCGCTCAGGGTAAACGTATCACCATAGCGGACAGAGGCAGGCTTGTCGGTAATGGACAGGGGATTCTGGCTGGAGGCCACGATCTCGAAGGTGCCGGTTACAGGAGAGGCAAACTGGTAGTTGCCGCCCGGGTTGTCTGTGACCGTGACGGTGTATTTGCCCACCGCGATCCGGGGAGAAGGAAGCGTTACCGTGTACTCGCTCTCCGGGATGATACGGCCCCCGGAGTCTGTCACAGTGACGGTGGGGGTCTTTTCCGTACCGTCGTACTGAATGGCGGACGGCGAGCATTTGACGGTAGGCGGATTCGTATTCGCGGAAACCGTCACAGGATTCATCCTTACCGGCACGCTGTCCGTGTGGTTGCCATCAGTGGCGGCGGCCTTGTACCAGACGGTGTAGCTGCCTGCGTCCGCAGCCGTGGGAAGGTTGTAGCTGTAGTCACCGCCATCCAGCGAATACATCATATTGCCGCCATCCGCCGTGCCGCCGGTCACCAGGGCCTGCGGACTGCCGGTGTAGGTCAGACCTGGAACAGCTTCCGGCGCATTTGTCACCTCTGCCGCCGCCGGGCTGATGGTGCCCGTGGTGGTAGCGGGAGCCGTGACAGTGTATTTTTCCTTGACGCCGTCCGGGATCGTCAGACTGTCAATCATGACGGTCTTGTTCGTCCCCGCGTTCGCGTCCATGAAATGTCCCGTGGCGGTAACAGTGTCAACGCTGTCACCTGCAGCCAGGCCGCTGAGAATGACGGTCAGCTGAGCATCCGGTTTGCCATCGTAGGGCTTCTCTGCGGCAATCACAACGGCGGTGACGGGCTTCGGGGCCACGGTGAAGGTCCAGGTGTCGGTCAGACTTCCGGAGGTGGCTGTAATCGTGACGCTGCCGGACTTCTTGGTGGTCACCACGCCGGTACTGCTGTCGATGGCGGCAACGTTCGGGTCGCTGCTGCTCCAGGCCACCGCTCCGGTTCCGCCGGTGGCGCCCAGGTAGAGGGTGTCACCGTAGACCACGCTGTCCCGCTTGCCGGTGATGGTCAGGATGGGCTGGCTGCCGTCAACGATCTGGAAGGTGGCGGTCGTATCCAACTGATAGTTGGTCCCCTTGTTCTTGATGGTGACGGTGGCAGTACCAACATTGATGTTATTGCTGTAGGTTGCCGTATACTCACCAGCCGGGATTACATTGCCGCTGTCATCGGTCACAGTGACGGTGGGCTTATGTTCGCTGCCGTCATACTTGAAGCTGTTCTGGGACAGGGTGACAGTCGGGTTAGTCACAACGTTTTTGCTGATGGTCGCCTTGGTTGTTACGACATCGCTGTCCTCGTGTGTGGAATCGCCCAGCACCTTGGCATAAATTGTGTAGGTGCGTACCTTGGTCCCAGTGGGGATTTCGGCGGAATAATCTACAGCATTCAGCGAATAGACCACGATCCCCTGTAGAGAGGTACCTGAGTACTCATCAATCAGCTTTTGAGCTTCTCCGGTGTACACCAAATCGGTCAAGCCCTCCGGCGGTGCGGCAAATGCCGCCTTGCTCTTTGCAATGTAAAATGCCGTTGTGTCTTTGAACTGATAGTTGCCGCCCGTACTCTGGACCGTGACCTCTGCTCTGCCTGGATTGATATTGTTGCTGTAAGTGACAGTGTAGGTGTTTTCATCTAGGGGTACACTATTTACGCTCACGGCTACAGGAGGCTCTTGCGGAGTGCCGGTGTACGGCAGAGGATTGCTTGCCAGCTCCAGTTTGACCGTGGGATAGGCCAGTTTTTGCTTGATTTCCACAATCACCGATTTGGGCTCTGTATCACCGGCGCCGTTGTCGCCCTGCACTTTGTACCAGATCTGATAAACACCTGCATTGGTCTCACCGGGAATCGACGTGCTGTAGCTGCCGTTTTCCGTTGTGGAATACACCACCTTGCCGTTGACCGCAGTACCGGGCGTCACAAGCTCCTGCTTAAAGCCGTTGTAGGTCAGATCGTTCGGCTTGGGGGCGTCTTTCAAAGCCGCGCTGCCTGCCTTGATGGTGAAGGTCCTGCTGCCGCTGACATTGTAGTTGCCGCCGGTTTTGGCGGTGATGGTAACGGTGGCGTTGGTGCCGATCTGTACGTTGTTGCTGTAGCTCACATCGTACTCGCTGGCCGGAATCACGGTCGTACCGTCCTTGACCACCACGTCGGGCTTCTTCGCGGTGCCGTCATAGTCGAAGGTCTCGCTGGACAGCTCGATGACAGGATTTGTCACCGGCTTCGGCGCGATGGTCACCTCCACGCAGATTGCGGGACTGTCCTTGTAGTTGCCGTCGGCATCGGCCTGGGCCTTGTACCAGACAGTGTAGGTACCCGCGTTAGTCTCCTTGGGAACGGACAGGATATAGTAGGCTCCGTTCCGGGAATAGGCGAGGGTACCGTTTGTCGCCGTGACGCCGGTGACCAGAGGCTGAGGATTGCCGTCGTAGGTCAACTCAGGATTTGTCGCTCCTGTCAAACTGGCGGCCTTCGGGGTGATGGAGGCTGTCGGGAACGGGGGAAATTTGATGTCGTACCGGTCGTCGCTGGGGAGAGTGCCGGTAACGGTGACGGTCTTGTTCGTTCCCACATTGGCGTCACTGAATTTGCCGGTCAAGACGCCATCAAGGTTGATGGTGTCGCCGTTCAGCAAGTCGCCGTCTTTCCATGTGATAACCAGCTTGGCCGTGTCGTAGCCATCATACTCCTTATCCTTGGCGGTCACGATGGGCGTGACAGTCTTCTTTTCCGCGCGGAACGACCAGGTGTCCGAGACCTCGCCGTAGTTGCCGTCAGCCACTTTCTTTGCGGTGATCGTAACCGAGCCGGACTTGTGGACAGTTACCAGGCCGCTGCCGTCAATGGAGGCGGTCAGCGGGTCACTGCTCGCCCACGCCACAGCCCCTGTTATGGAACCGCCCACCGCGCTGAGGGTAAAGCTGTCTCCGTACTGGACCTTTCCGGGCTTATTCGTGATCGACAGCGGGCTTTGCCCCGCTGCGAGGATGGTGAATGTCTTTTTTGCCTCGGTGAAGGTATAATTTCCGCCGCCTTTTGCGGTGACCTTGACCTCGTAGTCTCCGGCTTTCGTCCAGTCCCCGGTCCCGTAATCGACGGTGTACTCTGTTGCCGGGATCACGCGGTTGTTATTGTCCTTGACCGTGACCGCCGGTTTATGCTCTTTGCCGTCATAGGAAGCCCCGCCGGGGTTGAACTCAATGGTAAGGTTGGTCACAGTCTGCGGGGCGATAGTCACTGTTCCCAGCGTTGTACCCGCCGTGTCGTTGTGGTTGCCGTCGCCCTTCACGCGGTACCAGACCTCGTAGCCGCCCGCGCTGGTCCCAGTGGGGAGGCTGGCGGAATAGGTCCTGTTGTCCAGCGAGTATTCCATCGTGCCTTCCGTGGAGGAACCCGCCGTGTCTACCAGCGTCAGGGGAAGGCCGGTGTACTCCAGATCAGCGGCTGCCGTGGGCGCGGTCACCTTTGTTTCATCCACATTCGCCTTGAAAATCGATGCGGTGGCGGTGGCGGGGTAGGTGATGAGGTAGTTCTGATAATTACCCGTACTGCCAGTAAAGCTCGGATTCGTGCTGTCAACGTTCACCTTCTTATCCGTTCCAGCGTTGGGGTCCTCGAAGCTGCCGGACAGAGTAATGCTAACGGTATCGCCGTCCACCAAATCGCTGGTGTTCAGCGCAGCGGTAACGGTGGCAGTTGTACTGCTGTCATAAGTCTTCGCCGCCGCCGTCACAACGGCTGTCACCGGCTTTTTGTCCGCGTAGAACGGCCAGGCAGCGGTCTGATCGGCGTAGCCGGGTTTGGTGCTGGTGGCTGTGACCGTGACAGAACCCACGCCGGTGATGGTGAGCAGTCCGTTGGTAATGCTGGCAATTGTGCTGTCGCTGACCGTCCAGGCTATTGTTCCGTCACCGCCTGTGGTCCCCAGCTGGATGGTGTCGCCATAGTAGACCCGCTCCCGTGTGCCGGTGATGGTCAGAGGCTTCTGGTCCGCCGGGAGGATTTCAAATGTGGCGGTGGCGGTAAAATCGTAGTGGGTACCTGTACCGGTAATGGTCAGAGTGTGCGTACCTACACTTGTCAGGTCAGTAGTACATGTCGCGGTGTACTCACTGCCGTCGATCACAAACCCATTATCATCTGTGACAGTGACTGTGGGCTCCTGTTTCTCCCCGTTGAACGTCGCCTTTTCCGGTGTTATCTTGATAGTAGGCGGGGTCACGTTGTTGACGATAATGGAAGCAGTTACCGACTGCGCTTCGCTGTCATTGTGGTTGTTGTCGCCCTGGGCCTTGTACCAGACGGTGTAAGTGCCCACAGCTTTCCCGATGGGAATGGCCGGAGTATACGGACCGTCCTCAGCCAGAGCGTAGACCATCGTGCCGTTGGACGCGCTGCCCGCCTCGGCCAACGCCTGCCCGGTGCCGTTGTAGGGCAGGTCTTCCAGGCCCTTCGGCGGCGTTGCAACCGACGCAGTACTCTTCGCAATCTCAAAGGTCCCCGTACCGTTTACGATGTAGTTGCCGCCGTTGGCGTTGGTGATGATGACCGTTGCCGTACCGGCGTTGATGTTGTCGCGGTAGGACAGGGTGTACTCGGTGCTGGGGATGAGCGTGGCGCCGTCCTCCACCTTGACACCAGCAGTACCCGGCTCCTGTTCGCTTCCATCGTAGGTATAGGTGCCGGACACGGTAACCTTCGGACTGATAACTTCCTTCGGCTTGATGGTCACGGTAACCGAGCCAACCGTTGTGCTGTCCTCGTGGTTGCCGTCGCCGACAGCCTTGTAGGTCACCGTATAAGTTCTCGCATCGGCCGCCTTGGGAATGCCTTCACCATAAGTACCGCCATCCAGCGCGTACTCGATATGTCCGCCCGTTGCGGTGCCTCCGGTCACCAGCTCCTGCGGCTGTCCGGTGTAGGTCAGGTCTTTGGCCTGGGGGGAGGCGGCCAGCTCTGCGCTGCCCTTGCGGATCTCAAATGTCATGCTGCCGCTGACGGTGTAGTTGCCGCCCTCGTTATTCGTGATGGTGACAGTGGCGTCGCCTACGTTCTTATTATCGCTGTAGCTGGCCGTGTACTCGCTGGCCGGAATGACCACCGAACCGTCCTTGATAATAACAGAGGGTTGTTTCTCGCTTCCGTCATACGTATAGTAGTAGGTTCCGTCGGCGTCCGTCTGCAAGTCGTTGCCGGACAGGGTGGTATTCGCGGCGTCCGCCGTCAATGTTTTCCGGCTGATGGTCACCTGGATCGACTGGGGCTCGGAATCGTTGTGGTTGGCGTCACCCTTTTCCTTGTACCAGACCGTGTAAGTGTCCGCGTTGGTCCCGGCAGGCACCGTCGCAGTATATACGCCGTCTCTGGAGCCGGAGTAGAGCGTAGTGCTTGCATTTCCGCCGGTCACAAGGTCTTGGGGCATGCCATCGTACACACGATTATTTGCCGTCAATGCCGGTACTGTGGCGTCCGCCTTGGAAATGGACGCGGTGGTATTGGGCGGGACGGTGATGTCATACTTGGCATAGGTCGGATCAGCGACAAACGTGCAGGTAAATGTTACCGTTTTATTTGTTCCGGCCCGCTCGTCCTCGAAGGTTCCCGTCAGGGTCTCGATTTTGATCTCGTCATCCCCGACCAGAGCGCCCTTCTCCCATGTGACGTGGAGGTTGGCTTCCGTCTTGGTGTCGTACACCTTGTCGTCTGCGGTGACAATGGCCGTGACCGGCTTTGGCAGCGCGTTGAGCAGATAGTCCGCCGTCACCGTGTCATAGTTGCCGCCGCCCGTCTTGGTGGCGGTGATTGTGGCGGAGCCTGCCCCCTTGATGGTCACAAAACCGTTGGCGTCAACCTCAGCGATATCCTCATCGCTGCTGCTCCATGTGACCTTGCTGTTGCCGGAGCCGCCTACCGCGCTCAGGGTAAAGCTGTCGCCGTAGTAGACGAGGCCGGGCTTGCCGGTAATCTCCAGCGGGTTCTGCTCCGATGTGCTGATGGTAAAGTCCGCTGTGGCCGTGTCAACGATATAGTTGCCGCCGGTGATATTCTCAACCCTGACCTTGTACGTACCCTTGTCCGTCCAGTTCTCGCCGGAATCAGATACATATGTGGCCTTATACTCGCTCTTTGGGATCACGTTGTTCTGGGTGTCTCTGACCGTGACCTCCGGGTACTTCGCATTGCCGTCGTACTGTTCGCTGGGGGGCGTCAGCTCAATTTGAGGCGTCACAGACTGCTTGCCGATGGTCACTTCTACAGTGCCAACCGCGCTGTCCGTGTGGTTATTGTCGCCCTGGGCCTTGTAGTAGACCGTGTGTTTGCCGGCCTCCTTGGCCTTGGGGATGGACGGGGTGTAATTGACGCCATCCAGGGAATAGACCAGGGTGCCGCCCGTCACAGTACCCGCCGTAACCAGCTCTTGCGCCTTGCTGGCATCGTAGATCAGAGCGGCCACAGCTTCCGGAGCGGTATCCACCGTCGCGGCCTGCGCCAGAATGGACGCAGTGGCAGTGGCGGGATAGGTAATCTCATAGTTGGCCGCCTTCGGGTCCGTGATCGCCGGAGCGGAGCCGGTGATGGTAATGGTCTTATTCGTTCCAACGTTCGCGTTGTCGAAGGTGCCTGTCAGGTCCGGAATGTCGAACGTATCGCCAAACACCAGGTCGTTTGCGGCCACCTTCGCCTTTACGGTTGCGGCCGCGCTGCCGTCAAAGGGCTTGTTGACGCCGGTCAGCACAGCCGTCACCGGCTTCTTCCCCGCAGTAAACACCCATGTGGCGGATACGTCGCCGTAATTGCCGCCCTTGGAACGAGTCGCCGTCACTGTGATGGGCGTGTTCACGTCTTTCACGGTGAGCAGCCCGGTCTGGGCAAGGGTGGTGTCAGTGCCGCCATCAATCTTCCAGGTCACCGTTCCGTCGCCGGTACCGCCCGTGGTGCCCAGCTGGATGGTGTCGCCGTAATGGACCTGGGCCTTGATGCCGGTGATGGAAATTGCATCCTGGCCCGCCGGAAGGATTTTGAAGGTTTGGACGTTGGCCGTACCGTCATCGTTAATGACATAATTGGAGGTGTCCGGCGTGGTAATGGTGACGGTGTAGGTGTCCACATTCACCATACCAACATTGCCGTTTGTGCCTTCAATCTTCACCGTGTACTCACGCTCCGGAATTACACGGCTGTTGTTATCATAAACGGTGATATCGGGCTTCTGCTGGCTGCCGTTGTAGGTGAATGTATCCTGGGACAGTGAGATTGTGGGATTTGTTACCTCGTTTTTGCCGATCTCCACCGTCAGAGTGGCAGGGAGCGTATCGCTGTGGTTGGCATCGCCCAGCACCTTGTAGTCGATGGTGTATGTGCCGACCGCCGTTCCCACAGGGATGGCGGTGGAATAATTCCCATTGTTCACGGAATAGACCACAGTGCCTTCATGGCAAACGCCAGCCGTGACCAGCTCCTGAGCCTCACCGTTGTACTGCAAGCCGGGGATTTCCGCCGGAGGTGTAAATGCGGGCGCTTTCCTTGTGATCTCAAAGGTAGCTGTACCGTTTACAATGTAGTTGCCGCCGTTGTTGTCGCTGACGGTGACCGTGGCCGTACCGGCGTTGACATTGTCACGGTAGGATACGCTGTACTCAGTGTCAGAAATCTCGTCGCCGTTGTCTGTGACAGTGACAGTGGGTGTTTTCGCCGTTCCGTCATAGACGTAGGAGTAGACGCCGTTGGCTTCTGTCAGTCCGCTGCCGCTCAGCGTGATGGTGGGCGTGATTTCCCTCGAGTTGATGGTCACGGACACCGGACTGGGCGCTATATTCTCATGATTGCTGTCGCCCTGTACCATGTAGTACACAATGTATGTGCCCGCCGCTGTTTTCTTGGGAATGGCCTCCTCATAGCTCCCATCCTGCTTCAGAGAATACACCACTGTACCGCCGGTGGCGCTGCCTGGGGTCACCAGCTCCTGCTCCGTCCCATCGTAGGTCAGGCTCTTGCCTTGAGGAGCTGTGTTCCACACTGCGCTGGCTTTCTTGATGGCGAACTGCACCCTTGCTTCTGTGAATGTGTAGTTGCCGCCGGTGCTTGCCGTGACGGTCACAGTGGCGTCACCGACATTCTTGTTGTCGATGATGCTCACGCTGTAGTCGCTGGTTGCCAGCACCGCGTTATCATCCTTCGCCGTGACGGTCACATCGGGGTTCTTCGCGGTTCCGTCGTAGGTGTAGGAGTAAGCGGGGGGCGTGACAGTGTTATCCGTCTGCAAGTCATTGCCGGACAGCGTGACGGCCACAGTAACCGGTCTGGGGTTGATCGTCCCCTTGGCAGTATCGGGATAGCTGACCGTGTACTTGCCGGTGTCCCCGGTCACAGCCGCGGCGGAGCTGTTCAGCGTGACCGTCTTGCCCGTGCCCGCGTTGGGATCCTCGTAGACGCCCGTCAGCCCGTTGATCCTGATGCTGTCGGCAGCGTCCACCAGATCGCCGGCCTTCACCGACGCTGTGATTGCGGCATTGTCAACGGCTGTGGTTCCATCGTAGACCTTCGCAGCAATGGTCACCTCCGCCACAACCGGCTTTGGCTTCACAGTAAAGGTCCAGCTATCTGTTGCGGGCGCGTAGTTGGAGACCGTCCGTACCGCCTCGACCGTGACGGACCCGGTACCTGTGATGGTGAGAACGCCTGTGGCCGGGTCAATTCCGGCGCTGGTCCCGCCCGCCTTAATGCTCCAGGTGACCTGCCCGTTTCCGGAGCCGCCGGCGGCCTCCAGCGTTGTGATTGTGTCGCCGTAATAGACCTGCTCGGGCTTGCCGGTGATTTTCAGCGCGCCCTGGGCCGCCGCCTTGATTTCAATCTGAGCGGTCGCGGTAAACGAATAATTCCCGTTGACCACATTCACAATGGTGGCCGTATAAGTGCCAGCCGCTGTCAGCAATCCATCCGTAACCGTCGAATCGTCGTTCGCCCATGTGACCGTGTACTGTTTGGGATCAATCACGGTATCGCCGTCCTTGACAGTGACTTTCGGGTCCTTCTTCGTGTTGTCGTACAGGAAGGAGGATTCCGACAGCTCCACCGTGGGCGTGACGGGCTTGGGGTCAATGGTCACGGGAATCGGGGTCGCATTCACGGCTACGCCGGTATAGTCGGCGGTCTCGTCTACCTTATAATAGACGGTGTAAGTACCCGCGTTGGTCCCGGTGGGAACCTCAGGGGAGAACTTGGTTCCATCCAGGGAATACACCAGGAAGCCTACGTTGGTCTGCCCCGCCGTGACCAGCGCCTGAGGCTGTCCGCTGTACGTCAGCGGGTCGATTTTCTCAGGATGGTCAGTGATCGTCGTAGTCGCCTGGGTGACGTCCGCAGTCACCGTATCGGGATAGCTGATGTCGTATTTGGCCGCGTCCGCGCCGGTCACCTGGACCTTGGAGGTATCCAGCGTGGCCGTCTTCCCCGTACCAACGCCAGGGGTGTCAAAGGCGGCGGTGATGCTGGCCGGGGTGATGGTCACCGTGTCACCGTTGATTGCAGTGATGCTGGCAGAGGTCACGGCGGCGTCCGTCGTACCGTCATAGGCCTTATTATCGACCACGATAGAAGCCGTAACGGGCTTGGGCTCGGCAGCAAAGGTCCACTGATCGGAGACCGGCAGGTAGTTCTGACCGCCGGGTTTGGTGGCCGTGATGGTGACCTCGCCAACGCCTGTGATCTCCACCTCGCCGGTGGCCGCGTCCACGGCGGCAGGACCCGTCACACTCCAGGTCACGGCGCTGCTGCTGGAGCCGCCGCTGGCTGACAGGGTGAACGTATCGCCGTAGAAGGTGTCGTTGGGCTTGCCCTCAATCACCAGCTCAGTCTGAGCGGTCTTACCGATGGAGAAGGTTGCTGTATTGGCGGTAACTCCGGTCAAATCGTAGTTGCCCTTCGGAGCGTCAGAAATTGTAATGGTGTAGGTGCCCTGGTTCGCCGGAGAAGCCACGTCACATGTCCATATGTACTCTTCCTCCGGCAGTACCGTCTTGCCGTCCTTGACCGTGACCGCGGGCAGCTTCACCGTGCCATCGTACACAAAGCTCTCGGGGGTCAGCTCAATGGTGATGCCGGTCAGCGGCTTGCGCTCGATGGTCACGTCCACGGGCGTTATTACATGATCGTAGTGGTTCTTATCTCCCACGACCTTGTAAAAGACGGTGTACCCCCCCGCTTCGGTGGCCTGGGGGATGGCCGCAGTATAAGTAGTCGTCGGGCTGTTCAGCGCATACTGGACTTCGCCGCCGCTGGTCTCGCCCGGCTCCAGAAGCTCATGGGCCTTGCCATCGTAGGTGATGACAGCCGCCCTCGGGGCCTTATCGAACACGATATGGGCTTTTTCGATCACAAATGTCGCCGAACCCGTCACGGTGTAATTGCCGTTCGGCTTGTCAATGATGTTGACCGTAGCGGTATTACCGGCATCTATGTTGTTTGCGTAGCGGATCTCATATTCGTCCGCGCCGATCAGTGCATCGCCGTCAACGACTGTAGCCGTGGGCTCTTTGGCATTGCCGTCATAGGTATAGCTGACAAGGGGGTCCCCGCTCTCGTCAAACAGCGTGATGGTCGGGTCCTTCACCGTCTTGGGGGCGATGGTGACATTCACATGCCCCACCTCGGAATCACTGTGGTTGCCGTCGCCCTTTACCTTATAATATACCGTGTAAGTTCCGGCATTGGTTTCGGTGGGGATTTGGGCCCTAAAGGTTATATTATCCGTTGAGTAAACCATCGTCCCGCCGGACCCGGCGCCCGCAGTCACAAGCTTTTGGGCTCTGGTACTGAAGATAAGCGGGTCGCCCGCCGCTTCCGGGGCGGTGAGGACCTCGGCCTGCTTCTGCCCGATGGTAAAGCCTTTTGATACAGCGGTAAACGAATAGTTGCCGCCGTCCTTCGCTTTGACGGTCACGGTGGCGGTGCCCACGTTGACATTGCCGCTGTATTCCACCGTATACTCACCGGCCGGAATTTCCGTAGTACTGTCGGCCTCAGTCAGCGTGACAGCCGGCTTCTTCGGGTCACCATCGTAGACAAAGCTATCCTGGTCCAGCGTAATGGTCGGATTCACCGGCTTTTTGGCAATCGTCACCTTCACGCTCTGGGGGGCCTCGCCGGTGTAATTGGCCGTCTCCTGGATGCGGTACCAGACAGTGTAATCGCCTGCGTTGGTGCCTTTCGGGAAACCGGTGGAGTAGGGGCCGTCCTCGCTCAGGGCGTATTCCACCGGCACACCGGCGGGGTTAACCACTGGCGCAGTGGCAATCAGATCCTGCTCAGTGCCATCGTAAGTCAAGAGTGCAGGCACCGGGGCCGTTGTAATCTCCGCAATCGCCTTGTGGATGGTCGCCTTGACGGTGGTGCTGGAGTAGGAAACGTCGTAGTGTTCAGAATTTTTGCCGGTAATATTCGCACCCGTTATATTTACGGTCACCGGTTTATCCACCCCGGCGTCCGCACTGCCAAAGGTGCCGGTCAGACCGGTAATGATAATCTCATCCCCAGACAGAACGTCCTCTTTCACAACGGCATGGATAGTGGCGTTCGTATTGGTGTCATAGGGTTTATCATCCGCCGTCACGGTGGCGGTGACGGCCTTCTTACTCGCGGTGAGCGTCCAGGTGGCGGTGGCGTCCTCATAGTTGACCACACCGGTGTCAGGGTCCTCGCCGGATTTGGTCGCTTTCACCGTGGCCTTTCCATCGCCAACGATGGTGACCTGTCCGCCCTGGTCCACCGTCGCCACGTCCGCGCCGTCAACCGTGATGATCTCCCAAGTGACAAGGCCGTTGCCCGAGCCGCCGGACGCACTCAGGATAAACTGATCCCCGTAGGTGACCGTGTTGGGCTTTTCGGTGATGGACAGGGACTCCTGGGTCCGTAAGGTGATTTGGAAGGGGACCTCAACGTCCGCGAGGTCATAGTTCCCGCCCGCTTTATCGGTAACGACCACCTTTGCCGGATGATCCGGGGTGCTTACGTTCCGATTGTTCACGTACTCAAACTGGTACTCGGTTTCCGGCAGGACGGTTTTCAGCTCCCCGTCCTTGACCGTGACCTTGGGCTCCTTATACCCACTGTCATACAGGTATGTATACTCGGACAAGGTGACATCAGGCGTGATCTGCTTGCGCTGGATTTTCACGTCACTGATCTCGGTGGGACCGACGGCAGTATAGTTGTCCGTCACCTCTACCTTGTACCAGACCTGGTAATCCCCCGCGTTGGTGCCGGTGGGGATGGTGGTGGAGTAAGTACCATTTTCAGCCGCTGCAAATTTGATTTCCAGGCCGTCCGCTATCGCTGCGGGGTCCAGCGTGCCCGCAGTAACCAGCTCCTGCTCCGCGCCGTTGTAAACCGGCTTCACGGCGGCGGGGGGCGTGATGATCGGGCTGATCTTGCGGATGGTCAGCGTGAGCGGATTACTGACAGCCGCCTCAAAGTTCTGCATTTCCGGGAGGCTGACAATAACGTCATAGGTGCCCGCGTCAGTGGGCAGACCGTCCGTGTAATCGGCATCGCCCTGCTTTTTGTGGGAATACTGGAGGAATTCCTGCAAATCGTCTACTTCAGATTCGATATTGATTATCACAGGCGGGAGGTCGCTTGCCTCCACCGGCTCGCCGTCATAGTCCACTGCTACTGGAACGGGTTTGGCCTCGGTATCCCACGAAAGGCCGGGCTTATCCTGATGTACCGTGTAAGTCTTGACAAAGGTCCCGTTGAAGGTGACGCCGGTAACCGTCATCGTAATTTCACCGGCGTCTTTACGGGGCTCATAGTTCACCGTATAGTCAGTATTCTTCACCAGTTCCTGACCGGAGCCGTCGGTCAGGGTAACTGTAATTTTTACCTCTTCCGGCTTGATCGTGCCGTCATAGACCAGATCAGCCAGATCACTCTCGTCTACAACAACCTCGACCCCGTTGCCGCAGAAGCACGTTCCAGTCCCGTCCTGCTGGAAGTCAAACGTACACGGTTCCGACTCTGCTATTCCGCAGGCGTCGCAGGTCCATGTATGGGTGGTGGTACCGGCCTTATGCGTACAGCTTTTATCGGAATGGTCCATGCACTGACCAACGGTAACCTGCCTCGCCGACGCCATATCTTCCGATGGGATACGATTGCCCTCGGTATCGAAATAGACGCAGCCCGTTTCCAGCAGAGCGTCAAAATCACCGTCCTCCGTCCGAATTGCGGCAGCTACGCCGGAATAGCTGCCGGCGGAGAGCTTCACGTCCGCACCGGAAGCAACGTCCAGGGCATAGGCGGTGCTTGTGATGGATACGTCCGGATCCGTGACGCGCAGGATACCGTCAGGCTGAACCTCCACACCATTGCCGTTCCTGGCGATAATATGACCGCCGTTAATCAGGTACAGTTCACCTGCCTCAGTGACCTGTATGGCAGTTGACTGCGGTGCGCTCATGGTATACCCGTTCAGCATCATTTTCATGGGTTCCACCACCCGAAACGGGGCTTCAAACTCCTGATTATCCAGGAATTTATAAACTCCGGCAGGTGCGGCAGAACCGTCGTCCAGTATCGCAGAATCCATTCCGTCTAACTGGTCCAGCAGATCAGCGCAGGGCGACAGATCCACTTGCCGCTGCTCCTCGCCGCTCAGTTCGTCATACAGGGCGTAAATTTCACTGATCTGAGCCCGGACCTGCTCCGCATTGTGCGCCGAAACGCTTCGGGGCAGCTGGCGGATCAAGTCCTCAATGGGACAGACCGGACAGACAAACGTACACGGCGCGCCGGGATTTCCCGGGGCATAGCCGCAGGCAGCGTCGTGTTCATGCAGGCAGGCCAGCGTTTGTGTGATACATCCGCTGTCCTGTGTACACATATGCACACACAAAGCCGGTTCGTCCGCTCCGGAAGCATCGTCCGAAGCCGGATAGCACGCGGCCGTATGCTCATGAATGCAGTCCGTTTCCGCTGTATAGCAGCCATCGCTGTGGCTATGAGTACATTCCTGTTCCAATACCGGCGAAACATACCCGCACTCACCGGTGTGCGCCGGATGATGCGGGCACAGCCCGCCGTCCGCTCCCACACCGGAGGCAAAAGCCTCCACAGGAAGCAGGTTCAGGCACAGCGCCAGAGTGATGATGAAACTTTGTACTCTGCGTTTCATGCTATAACCTCCCAAGCACATGAGGGCGCCGCGTCCAGGGCGCAGATTCCTCAGTTTAATCCTCTTGATTTTACCACCGGAAAAGCAAATTGTCCACTGTTGAAGCAAGAATTTTCATAACGAATTCCCTGGTCAGCCAGTGCCGCGGAGATTTTCTCTGCGCCAAGTCGCTGCCCCGGTTTAAGAAGACGCTGGGCACACAAGTTTCTTGTTTCTGGCATGATGTTTTCTCCTTTCCGTTGATTGCAAGGCAAGTATACTCGAAAGGCATGGCGAAAGCTATCACCACTACCAACCAAGAATGAGAGACAAACGAAGCAAATGCAACAATGGCGGGAAATGAAAAATAGCCCTCTGCGGTTCACCGGATAGGTTCCGGCGAACCGCAGAGGGCTGCTTGCCTTTATGAAAGACTGATCTTAGAGTGGTGGGGAGTTCGACTCACCTTATTGAGAAAAAGGGCTTTTTGCATCTCCGGCTTCGTTATTTTGAAAAAACGGAGTCGCATTTTTAACTTTCAAACTTTTTAATCTATATTTTTTATTTTCTCCGCATTTACGCAAAAACACCGCATTTTCATGCGGCGTTTTTGCTGTGCATCTTTTTTATCAACACATTTTGGTGCCGGTGACCGGGCTCGAACCGGTACGCTGTCGCCAGCGGTGGATTTTGAGTCCACTACGTCTACCAATTCCATCACACCGGCAGAAACAAGTTGAGTATAGCATAACATCGATTCAAACGCAAGAGGCTCCACAAAAATTTTTGAAGTTTTGCAGGGGTACAATACCTGCCGGACAGCACCGGAGAAGTGAGGGACTATTTCGTATATGACGGGCAAACCGCTCCAAAAGGGATGAAAAAAAGCCCGGAACCGCTGCGCCCAATAGTTTCCCAAAATTTTGCGACAGGTAAAAATAGCGAAGTACTTTTGAACTCTTCAGAAAACTATCAAAAATACTCCCTCCAATTCATACCCGCTCTAAAAGCTCAGGATCCAGTCTATGACAAATTGAGCAGAGGGGTTCCAGAAAGAACCTGCCAGCCAGCAGACACATAAACTGTTCCGAGGGCCGCACTGGTAAGGAGCCTTTCCTGCTGTTGCGCCAGCGCATTCCTGGTGCGCGCCCTCATTCAGAAAGGAGATTGTTTTATGTCTCTGCCCAGCTTTCCCAATATTGACCCGCCGATCCAGCGGGAAGACGCAGTCAATCAGATTCTTTCCTCCATCGCCATGGAGGAACTCGGCCTGAGTCACATTCTCAACGCTGAGGGCGAGAAGCTGCAATATATCCTCGGCACCCTGCCCGGCCTCAGCGGCCCTGCCGCTACCGTGGAAGATGTGCTGTCCGCTAACGAGAGCGTCCGGAACCTGCTGAAGACCGCTGTGCAAAACCAGCTCTTCCTGAAGGCCAAAATGCAAGGGGCGCTGGAGGCGTCTCCCCTGCAGGGTACCGCAGGCCCCAACGGCCCCGCAGGCCCCGCCGGAGCCCCTGGAGCTGCGGGCGCCACCGGCCCCACCGGCCCTGCCGGTCCAACCGGTCCCACCGGACCCAATGTCACCGCCACCAACGCCTATGCCGCTAGCACCAAGGGTGCGGCGTTCACGGTCCTCATGTCCGGAACCAACGTGGCTCTGCCCGACGCCCAGACCCTGTCCCCCGACATCACGGTCAACGGGGCAAACGACACCTTCACCGTGGCGGAGGCCGGACGGTATCGGGTTTCCTATAATATCAACTCCGTCACGCCCCTGACCCTCGGCGCCCGGCTGATGGTCGACGGTACGGAAATCGAAGCCTCCAACGTCATGCCCCAGACGGCACCTTTGAGCCGCCTGTCCAACGATTTCCTGGTGGATCTGGCGGCGGGGGCCAAGGTCTCCCTGCAGGTGTACGGTTACGCGGGCTTGGTGACTCTGCTGCCCAATTCCATCGGGGCCTCCCTGTCCATGGTCCGTCTGAGCTAAGGAGGGGTATTTTATGTCAATGCCCACATTCCCCAAGAATGATCCCCCGCTGACCCGAGAAGGCAGCCTCAATGAGATCATCTCCTCCATCGCCGCCGAGGAGCTGAGCCTGAGCCACCTCCTCAACGTCGAGGGCGAAAAGCTGCAATACGTCCTGGGCACCATGCCCGGTCTGGACGAGGCGGCCTCCCTGGACGAGGTGATGCAGGTCAACAAAAGCGTGAAGGACACCCTGTCCGGCATTATGGAGCAGCAGATGGCACTGACATCCAAACTGGGTGCGGTGCTGAAGGCCCCCACCCTCCCCGGCCCCGAGGGCCCCATGGGCGCCGAGGGCCCCGAAGGTCCCGAGGGCCCCGCCGAGG
>OFGZ01001036.1_pt1 | contig 16486 bp, 17 predicted proteins | sample 1521871 | NCBI WGS metagenome assembly OFGZ01 (sample SAMEA3504091, study PRJEB24116) | mouse gut metagenome | biome: mouse gut; feature: mouse-associated habitat; material: faeces | place: Denmark | collected 2011
GCCTGCCGGAGTCATGACAACGCCGGCTTTTTTAGCCCTTGAAACAATTTCTTTGGCGCATCCTTCTAATGCCTGATAACAGATAAAATAACCGCCTTTTGGACAATACCAGTTTCCAGCGCCAATGTCTTCCAGCTCTTTTGCCAAAATGTCTAAAACCATTTCAAATTTCGGGCGTAAAATATTGGCATGTTTTTTCATATGCTCTGTGATGCCGTAAATGTCTTTAAAGAAACGGACATGGCGAAGCTGGTTGACTTTGTCGTAGCCAATCGTCTGGACAACCATTTGTTTTCTAATGTCTTCTAAGTTATTTGCTGAGGTTGCAATGGCGGCTACCCCGGAGCCCGGAAAACTGATCTTGGACGTAGAGCAGAATTTATATACCAAATCGGGATTGCCGGCGCGTTTACATTCTGCAAAAATTTCGACCAGATTGTCTTGATCTAAATCATACAAATGATGCACGCCGTAAGCGTTATCCCAATAAATCCTAAAATCTTTTGCCGCCGGTTTTAAACGGGCAAAACGGCGCACAGTTTCATCAGAATAGGTGATGCCTTGCGGATTGGAATATTTGGGCACGCACCAGATCCCTTTGATGGCTTCGTCATTTGCCACCAGTTCTTCGACCATGTCCATGTCAGGGCCTGTCGGCAGCATGGGTATATTTATCATTTCTATTCCAAAATGTTCTGTAATGGCAAAATGCCTGTCATAACCGGGCACAGGGCACAAAAATTTAACTTTGTCAAGTTTGCACCATGGAACGCTTCCCATTACGCCGTGAGTCATAGAACGTGAAATCGTGTCATACATAATATTTAAACTGGAATTTCCATAAATAATAATGTTGTCCGGATGACATTCAATCATATCGCCAATCAATGTTTTTGCTTCGTGTATCCCGTCTAGCACGCCATAATTCCGGCAATCTGTGCCATCTTCACAGGCAAGGTTTACGCCGCTGTGCAAAACGTCCATCATTTCCATGGATAAATCAAGCTGTTCTACGGAAGGTTTCCCTCTTGACATATCAAGCTGTAAACCGCGCATTTGGTATTTTTTATATTCTGCATCCAACTGCTGCTTTTCCTGTAATAATTCTTCTTTTGTCATTTCGAGATATGATTTCATGTTAGTCCTCCTGATTTTTTAATTTCTTTAAATGCTCTATGATTTGACGTTCATAGCCGTTTTGGGTTGGTTTATAAAACTGCATGCCGGTCATTCCATCGGGCAGATACTGCTGGCTGACATAGTGCATGGGATAGTCATGCGCATACTGATACCCAGCTCCGCGGCCTAATTTTTCGGCTCCCTGATAATGGGCGTCCTGTAAATAGCTTGGGACGGGTTCAGACGGGAAATGTTTGACTACGTCAAGCGCCTGATCAATCGCAAGAAACGATGCGTTGCTTTTGGGAGCGGCCGCTACATAAATGGCGGCCTGCGCCAATGGGATTCTTGCTTCCGGCATACCAAGCCTGTCTACTGCCATGGCAGTGGAAACTGCAATATTTAACGCGTTTGGATCTGCCATTCCAACGTCTTCTGAAGCGCAAATAATAATCCTTCTTGCAATATAACGGATATCTTCTCCGGCATACAGCATTTTGGCAAGATAATAAACTGCCGCATCCGGATTAGAGCCGCGCATGCTTTTGATAAACGCTGAGATTGTGTCATAATGATTATCTCCCGACTTATCGTATTTTAACACACGTTTTTGGATACACTCTGCGGCAATGTCAAGCGTAATATGGATTTTGCCATCTTCACTGCGCTCTGTCGTTAAAATGCCAAGCTCAACCGCATTTAATGCTGATCTGGCGTCTCCGTTACAAATGTCCGCAAAAAAATCTAAAGCGTCTGTTTCAATAATGGCATGATAAGCGCCCATGCCTTTCTCTACATCATTTGCCGCGCGTAACAGAAGCGTTTTAATGTCTTCCTGAGATAAATGTTTTAATTCAAAGACGATAGAACGTGAAAGTAAAGCCCCATTTACTTCAAAATAAGGGTTTTCCGTTGTCGCCCCAACTAAAATAACGGTGCCGTCTTCGACAAATGGAAGCAAATAATCCTGCTGGGCTTTATTGAATCTGTGAATCTCATCAATAAAGAGAATCGTTTTCTTCGCATACATTCCCTGATTGTCTTTCGCCTTTTGTATGACTTCTTCCATGTCTTTTTTACCGGACGCCGTAGCGTTGATCTGCGTAAAATCCGCGCTTGTCGTATTTGCGATGACTTTTGCAAGCGTCGTTTTGCCTGTGCCCGGAGGCCCGTAAAAAATAACGGACGATAGTTTGTCTGCTTTGATCGCCCGATAGAGCAGTTTATCTTTTCCGATAATATGCCGCTGCCCGACCACTTCTTCTAACGTGGAGGGACGGAGCCTTGCCGCTAACGGCGACTCTCTTTCTCTCGTTTGTTCCCGCATGTATTCAAATATGTCCATTGTTTTATTCTCCTGAATTTAAGATACATGACTTTACGTTTTTTTACAAGAAGTATTTCTTAATTTGAGAGAAAAAACAAGCAAAATACAAGCATTAACACGGTTCTTCCCGATGGGCGCGCCGGTATCTTGCATTTTGGAGCGCAGGTTTTAAATACTCCTGTAAACTAGAAGTTTTTACACAATCATTTTCCGAAATCTGCTGCATTTTTGAATTATCTATTATGAAGGAAATAACGGTTTCGCAAAGATTGTCCATCTGATCCCGCGCCGGAATCCCTTGTGACTTTAGCGCGCGTTCCACAAATTCTTTTGGAAGTTGGCTTAAGAATTGCTGCTCGATCTGAATGCAGATTAAGTATTCGTATATTTTATCAATTCCTTCAAATTCGGACAAGTCTTTTAAAACGGGATAATCCAAAGTAATAATTTCATTTTGAGGGTTGAATTTTAAGTCATACCATTTGAAAAATTCCGGCATTCCTGTTTGAATTACGTCTTTGATACATTGGTTTCCGTAGGATTCAAATTCCTGCGTAATCTCGTTGTAAAGACACAGCGCCTGCTTTACTTTTTGTCTGGCTAAGGCATACCCGGTTTCGTATGCCTGTTTTGCAGAACAGGAAGTTTTGGGCTGTAAAGACATTTCATTTTGAACTTCTGTTTCTCTGATACAATAAATCACAGCGCCCATAAGCTGATTTGCGGTTTCATATGTGACAGACCCGCTTTCGTTCGATGTGTATTGCCCTGCTAATTTCCCCACGATGGGAAGAAGTTCTTCCATTTCGTAATTCATTTGCATTACCTCCATAAAAGTTCCTTCAGCGTTTCATAATACAAATCGTAATCCCATCTTTTCACTTCATCAAAAGCAGCGTATTCGCCTCTGCCCTCTGATTCCTGATAGCCTCTGTATCCGGCGCGGACTGCTTGTGAAAAAACAGCTAAACATGCGCCTTCAAGGTACTCCAAATCTCCAAAACAGACAGTTTCAAATTGTTCCCGCATAAAATGAAGCAGCTCATCATCAGAAATTTCGTCCATCATTTCATTTTTGTAGAGATAAAAAATTTCCTGTAAGCGAATAATTGTCTCTACATAATTATTCTGGTCAATAAAATCAGAATCGCAAAATTCAAAGATGATTTTGGGCGTAATCCCTTCGCCAAATTCTACGCGTTTTTGAACTTTTAGCGTATTGACCCGTTCCGTTACGATTAGTTTTGCTTCTTCTTCGGTCAGGCTTAACCCATATTGTTTTGTGGTTTGATTCGTTTCAATGACCTTTGTTAATTGGGTTTGCCGCTGTAATTGCATAATCCAGTTTTTATCCAAGAGCATTCCTCCCGCTTTTATTTTTTAGATTATAGCATTGGCTGCGCAGAGGGTCTAGTCTTGTATTTTCAGGGGTTTTATGGTATAATATAGTTAGAAAGAAACAGGATTCTCCTGCGTCCTAAGATATTTGAAAGAGCATTTTCAGATGAAATAATAAAAATTTATGGAGCTTCCGGCTTATATAAAGATGCAGAAAATCTCAGGCTTTATAACCGTAAAATTCGAAAGCGCCATAAACGCCAACTCGATTGGAGAAATCCAAAAGGCAGATCCCTTTTTTGGATAGGAACTCTGGATTTTAACTTACATTTTAAAACAAACCCATATGGGCGTTAAACCGTCTGCATCTGTCTGCTTTAATTAAGCATTTAAGCTCCCCCAAAAACGATCCAGCCGGATTTTCGTCTGAAAAAATAGGGCTCGATACGCTCCCTGCTTTTATGAAATCAGCTAAAAACAGGGCAAAAAGCACAAAAACTATTCGAAAAAATCTTGTGAAGCTAACTCTCATTCTTTTCCTGCGTCCATGTCATACAGTATTCTTTTTCACCTGTATCCGCATCTATCAGCTCCGAGTGAATCTTAAAATTTTCCCTTTGGTAAAACTTTATGGCGCGGATATTCTTTTGATACACATGCAGAGAAAGCTGCGTATGCTGACGCTTTACATAATCTAAAAGCCGCTTCCCAATCCCATGGGACTGAGAACCGCCACACACAAAAATTCCGGCGATATATTCCGCATCCAATCCAATAAACCCTTGCATCTCTTGGCTTATGTCATCCAAATAAATATATGTCTGCGCTTGTAACAATAATTCTTTTACAAGTTTTAGATGGTCTTTCCAATAGTTTGGGGAAATAAATGAATGCGCCTGCAAATTCGTATCGAGCCATATCTTAGCCGCCTGCTCAATGTCATCTTTACACATAATCCGAATCATAAAATGTCCTTCCGCCTTTCCTGAAACAACGGTTTCTATGGGTTTGCCGCATTCATATGAATTTGAATCATTTGAATCAGCGCTGTCTTTCATATAATACCACACTTATTCCCCCGCTGAAATCATTTTTTGATCTTTTCCTCTGCTATGCGGTTTTACAGAAGAAAAAATTGATTGTATCCTCTGTTTAAATCCAATCGACTTTCAATTAAATAGGATCTCGTCTACCGTCACAAACTCATATCCGTCTTTTTTCAGTTTATCTATAATCTGAAATGCCGCATTTACAGAAGATTCAGATGCATCATGCAGCAAAATAATGTCATCTTCCTGAACATTTTTTAAAATACGCGAAGCAACCGCATCTGCATTATTGGTTTTCCAGTCCAGCGGATCGACATTCCATAACACTTCAATCATCTTTGTTTGATAATCAAGATTGCTTTTCCAACATCCAAAGGGCGGGCGGATATATTCCGGATATTCTCCGGTCACTTTGTAAATCGCCTCGTTTGTTTTATCAACCTGCAAAATAGCGGCCTCATCGCTTAAATTACTTAAATTGACATGTTCATAGGAATGGTTTCCAATCAAATGCCCGTCTTTATACATTTTTTTGACAATTTCAGGCGACTTTTCCACTTCTTTTCCCAACAAAAAGAACGTGGCATGTACACCACGCTCTTTTAGTCCGTCTAACAGCATTTCTGTATAGTTTATATTGGGGCCGTCATCAAAGGTTAACGCCACTTTTTTCTTGTCCAAATCCCTTGCGCTGGCATCGGAAACGGTTTTCGCTTTTCCGTCTACCATTTGCAGCATACTGTTTTCTGCAAATTTGCCTGCTAGGATACATACAAATAGGAGATCCATGCCCAATAAAAAATTCCGTAATTTTTTCATATACTCACTGCTTTTTCTTCTCTTAGGATACTATATGCAGATGACGCAGGAAACATGTGGCGTTTTCTTTCCAACGGCAGTTCTATTTATGCTTTTACGTCTGCATACAGCGTCTCGCCTTTGAGATCGATCCATATGGTATCCCCGCTTTTTACTTTGTCTGAAAGGATTAGTTTTGCAGATAAGGTTTCCACATGTTTTTGCAGGAAGCGCTTGAGGGGCCTTGCGCCAAATATTGGGTCGTAGCCGTGTTCGACAATGTAAGTTTCTGCGGCATGGCTAAGTTCCACTTTAATTTCCCTGTCTTTTAACCTGTGGTTTAATTCTTCCATAAGCAGACGGATAATGGAACCGATATTGTGTTTTGTCAACGGCTTAAACAGAATGATTTCGTCCAGCCGGTTTAAAAATTCAGGACGGAAATTTGCCCGCAATTCGTTCATAACGGCTTCTTCCACTTCTGGGCGGATCTCACCGTCTGCTTCGATATGCTCTAACAAATAAGAAGAACCCAAATTGGAAGTCATTATGATAATTGTGTTTTTAAAATCGACAGTCCTGCCTTGGGAATCTGTAATGCGACCATCGTCTAAAACCTGAAGCAAGACATTAAATACATCGGGATGGGCTTTTTCCACTTCGTCAAACAATACGACAGAATATGGCTTCCTGCGGACGGCTTCTGTCAGCTGTCCGCCCTCATCATAACCGACATATCCCGGAGGCGCACCCACAAGGCGGCTTACGGTGAATTTCTCCATAAACTCACTCATATCCACGCGAATCAACGTATCGGCCGAATCAAACATATATTCGGCAAGTTTCTTTGCCAGATGTGTCTTACCTACACCCGTCGGGCCCAGGAACATGAATGTACCTATAGGTTTGTTAGGGTCTTTAAGCCCTACGCGGTTACGCTGTATCGCCTTTACGATTTTATCTATAGCCTTATCCTGCCCGATAATGTCGTTTTTGAGTTTCGGGGCCATTTCGCGGAGCCTGCTCCCTTCGGCCTGGGCTATACGCTGCACAGGCACACCGGTCATCATCGCGACAACCTCGGCAACCTTATCCTGATCAACGGTCACACGGTTCTGTTCAAGCATTTTCTGCCACTTCTCATTGGCTTTGGCCAATGTCGCCTTCAATTCCTGCTCCTTATCGCGGAACGAAGCAGCCTTCTCGAAATCCTGCGACTGGGCTGCAGCCAGTTTGGCAGCCCCGGCCTGTATGATTTCCTCCTCCAGACGCTCTATTTCCTCAGGCACCACGATATTGGTGATATGGGCACGCGAACCTGCCTCGTCCAATGCATCGATAGCTTTGTCAGGGAAATTGCGGTCGCTAAGATAACGTTCTGTCAGGCTCACACATGCCTTAAGGGCATCGTCGGTATATACCACATTGTGATGGTCCTGGTACTTATCCTTGATATTATTTAAAATCTGCAAGGTTTCATCAGGAGTGGTCGGTTCCACCATAACCTTTTGGAAACGGCGTTCAAGGGCACCGTCCTTTTCGATATTCTTACGATATTCGTCAAGGGTGGTGGCTCCGATGCATTGTATCTCACCGCGTGCCAACGCCGGTTTCAAAAGATTTGCGGCATCCATCGTACCTGCGGCATTCCCGGCACCTACAATGGTATGCAGTTCGTCGATAAACAGAATCACATCCGGGCTTTTGGCCAATTCGTTCAAAATAGCCTTGATGCGCTCCTCGAACTGTCCGCGATATTTGGTACCGGCCACAATCGAGGCCATGTCGAGCGACACGACCCTTTTGTCAAACAGGATACGCGACACTTTGCGTTGTACAATCCGCAATGCAAGCCCCTCGACTATCGCTGATTTACCCACACCGGGCTCACCTATCAGCACTGGGTTGTTCTTTTTACGACGGCTCAGAATCTGGGCAAGACGCTCTATTTCACCCTCACGCCCGACAACGGGGTCAAGACGCCCGTCCTCGGCGGCACGGGTTATATCGTTTCCGAACTTGTCGAGCGTCGGGGTGTCATTACTGCTTTTACCACCGCGCGATTGCCGTTTCGACGAACTTTCATCGGCCTGCCCCGACGCAGGGCGGGGCGACGAACCAAGGTCATCGTCATCATCCTCATCCTCCTCCGTAGCACCAAGCCCGTTGCGTGGCGAATCCTTCACATTCGAAATCATCTTCAAAACCGCCTGATAATCTATCCCGGCCTGACGGAAAGGCACAATGAACTCCATGTGCTGGATCTCCGGGTTATGAAGCAATGCCAGCAACAGATGTTCGGTATCCACGGTGGAGCTTTTAAGCATCCTTGCCTCAAGCACCGACAACTTTACAAGCCTGTTGCTCAGGTCGCTAGCCACGACTTCGCCGCCAAGCGGGGCTGTAGCATCATAAAGGGAGTCATCAAGCTGCTGACGCAACTGATAAACCGACGCTCCGCGCGACACCCGCTCCAAGAGCGCGAACACCCGCGAACCCGTATCGGCAAGCAACGCCAAAAACAGGTGTTCAGGCGTGATTATGCTGTTGTTATGGCGGATAGCTTCCTTCCGGCTATTCTCCAAAACCGCTTTTACTTCATTTGAAAAATTAATTTCCATTCTTCCTTATCCTTTCTTTTAGTGGAAACCTTGAAGCTGTCATGACTTCATCCTTTTGAGGCAGCACAGCATGCCGCCCTCACAATAATAACAGAAAATAACATAATTTATGTTCTGACAATCCTGCAAATATTGGCTTCATTATATAACGGCAAACAGCATGCCAAACGTATCGAATCACGGCACTCGTTGTCCTAAAAAAACTTAAATGAAGCATTTATCAAATAAAAGCGGCATAACAGCTTTGCTTCATAAAGGCGCCATGACACGTATGCGGCATTTTTTGCTTCATCAGCACCATTTATTCGCAATGCAAACCGATACCTTTGCAATACCGATGCAGGAACATTCGAATAACCCAATCATATCTGACAACGAATATCATGACAAAAAACAAAACAATGGGCCGCGCCAAAAAATTTGGCATAAAGGCATCCCTGGCGGCTGTTGCTCTCACAGCCCCGTCAACCGCATTCGGATGGGATATCGACAGGCTGATTTCCACCGACAACACCTCGCTCCTCCTGTCGGCCGACAAAGGTTCTACCCTGCGGTTCTCATATTACGGCCCGAAAATCGAACAATCCGACATAAACCCGGTTCACGACACATGGGCAGGCGCCAACCGCGCTGCATATCCGGCTTTCGGCGACATAACAAACAGGCTGACATCATTTCAGATGACACATGCCGACGGCAATATAACCACCTTCCTCCAAGTGGATTCCGTATATTCCGAATCCACCGGCAAAGGCGAGGCAACGGTCTTTATCCTGAAAGACAAACACTACCCTGTCACAGTCAGGCTCCACTACCTCCCCGTAAAGGGTTCCGACATAATCGAAATGTGGGCCACCGTTACAAACAACGGGAAAAAGGATGTGACCATACGACGGATAGATTCCGGATTCCTCCCGATAAGGCGCGGCGACGCATGGGTCACCCATCTGCACGGTGCATGGACAGCCGAAAGACAGATGGTTAAAATACCCTAAAACGATAACGGCGGGCAAAAGAATGCATATATCGCTAATTTTTCTATTTCTTTGTCTGCTGAGCCTTGAGGCGTTTTTGTGTGCGCTGAAATTCGGCTTTATCTTGCTGATACTCACGCTTCATTTCTGCATATTCTTTGCGCAGTTCTTCTTGCTCTTCAAGAAGTTCCTCCTGTTCTTTCTCTATTTCAGCCTGCTCTGTTTCAAGCTCCTGCTGTTCAGCGTTTAGATCTGATTCGCTGTTAGAGCAAGCTGTGAATGGTAGCATTGCCAGATAGGTCAATAAAATTCCTATAGTTCTCATATCATCTGTTATCTTTAGTTTCACGATATTCCTGTGTACCATCAACCACATTTACATTCACTTGTTTGCCGCCGGAGAAATTCCATACAAGTGAAAATCCAACATATTGGACAGGAGTGGTGTATTTATATGATTAAGCTGTTTTTATCTGCCTCCTGTGGTAGATTGATTGACACTGGCATCGGCATTTATAAGCTTGCTTGCCCCTCGTTTCTGCCGTCCCCATTGCAAATTGTAACTGATGGATATATACGGCATCCGCATATTGAGCCGCATATGCTGCTCATTCGTGTTCCATTTGCTTAATGATCTGGAGCCTTGATCATATTTTCCAAAAGGCATGATTACTCCTGCTCCAAATTCCCATTCTTTCCAATTATAGGATAAATCTATTATAGAGATGTCTTCGCCCCATGAGATTTTTTCACCCCACAAATCTCTCTGCGCCCGGCGGTACTGCACTCCAAGAGTGAAGCCCCAATGAGAAAGCAACGCACTTACATCACCGCTCCAACAATGATTATAGAGTTTGTATCTATTGCCTTTCATGCGTTCCGCAGTATACTGCAATGTCCCTGATAAAGTCATCCATGTCGGAATAACCTCAATCTGCGGAGCTATCCAAAAACTTATGTTGTCCAATCCTTTACTATTTTCGTAAGAAGTTATTAGCCTGTTATTTTCCCAGTAAAGGTAAGGCGTGATTGCATTTGGACTTGAAAAGGCTCTGACACCCAATGAACCTGAAACACGAGGTAGATTGTAACTGTATCTCAATGAGAGCATGTATGAGGATGAGGTTTTCAAATCGGGATTTCCGATTCTCCATTGAAAGCCGTCAAGTTGCTGGGGTGCAATATTGGTTTCGGCAAGAGATGGAGCTGATTGCCACGATGTGAAACTAAGGCGGAACTGATGGTTTTGGTTGGGTGAATAGGTTATGGTAGCCTGTGGCCGGAGATTCCATGAATGATTGCCTTGATTGGTTTCCTTAAAAAGGAACGAGGTATATTGCGCACCAAGTCCCCCTGTTAAAGAAACTTTGTTGATACGGTGGAAATATTCGGCAAAGAAATATGCCTTGTCCTGACGTTGATGAAATACTTCCCCGTCAAGATTTTTGTATGTTGAGCGATTGCGGTTAGCTGTGTAAGACGCTCCTGCGGTAAGACGAGAGTTTCTCCATTGTTTTATATAGTCAGCCTCGATGCCGTAAGCTTGATTCCAGTCTTTTATATAGGTGTGAATATCATTTATAAGCTGAAAGGTAGCCGGCATATGCTCAATATAATCTGAATATGAGTGCCCGGAATAAAGTGACGCACTGAAGTCCACAACCAACGTCTGTTTATGGCTAAAGTGCTGCTCAAGATACGCTGAGAAAGACGGAGTTGTGCCGATATTGCCGTGAGAATCGGTGAGGTTGATGTCTTTTTCGCCATTACTTAGACTCAATACCCCATTATATAGCCATTTATCCGCAAAATTGCGGTTGGCTTGCAGGGCTACATAAAACACAGTGATATCCGGTTTTATGTAGTTATATGTCAGCCACATTGCGCCCTGGCTGTTGTCAAGTTCTCCGCCTATGGGTGTTTCAGTCCTTGTCAATGATGTGCCGTCAGGATATGTAAATGTTTCTTCATATTCGCGGTGAGACTTCACATTATCTGTGAGTTTGAAATATGCACCTACTCCCCATTGGGAACGGCCGATATTGAATTTTGTATCAGCACGGTAATATCCCCATTTCTCATTGACAGCCTGTTTTCCCTCCAGCATTAAAGAACCTCCGAGCGTGGGATTTGTTACGATAAAATTGAGCACATAGTTGGCTCCGTTATAGCGTAGTCCCGGATTATCAATCCATTCAACGCGCTTTATTGTTTCCGGAAGAAGAGCTTTGACCTGCTCGATGGTCGCAACTCTCCCGTTGATTCGTATCTGTACCGATTGTCCTGCCGCGCTTATCGAACCCAAGGCATCATTTACCGTAAGAGTCGGTATCATCAGATTGCGGAGCAACTGCATACCGTTCTTGGAATTGTCAACCGCGCTTTTCGAGGGATGATAAACATCCATATCAGACTTGCGGATTACTTTGGGTGCCTTAACAACGATTTCTGTCAGCTCTTGCGAGATGATCGTATCGGTCGTTTTCGTTTGCGCGGATGCCCCCAAGGTACCAAGCAGTGCGGTGATAAATGTTATTATTGTCTTCATATCTGTTATGTTTTTTGATCTCTATTGCAAAATTACCACTGTGTATTTTTCCTTGCCATACCCAAAAGTGTACAAATGCGGGTAGGTCTGAAAACTTACTCTTTTGGGTATGACACAGCTCTGGTGTTAGTCCTAATTCTAATCTTAAAGATGTAATCGGAAAGAATATCCAAAACGAGGATTCAGTTCATGGAAGTTTTGATAAAGGGAAAGATAGGGCCTTACTTAAAAGGATTAACCGACCCATAAATGTTGCCTTTTTTCACTTCTTTGCGATAGGTTAAATAAAACTTCGTGAATATCACGATCGATATTACTATTGGACAAAGTAGGCTCCAATTTGTGCTTTTATAAATTGTACTATAAATACAATATAACAAACCGGCAAATGAGGATACTGCCAATATCATAGATATATTACGATTTGTAATGTTGCTAATCATAAGAAAGATTTTATTAGTTTATTGTAAAATCACATTCGTGAAAAATTCTTTTGTTGTTATCGTACCAAGAAATCATAAAACGGAGTATAGTAGAAGTTGTTAGGTTGTAGATAAAGTTTGTCAGCATTAAAATCGATGAGCATATTGAATCGTTTAAGGAAATTATTTCCAATCATGCCATCTATATTCTCCTTGCTTTGCATCCCGAATATAAGAGTAGAGAATGCTCCTGCTACTTTAGGCATTATATAAGGGCCAACAATTACTTCATCAAAAAATACATTCTTCAATTCTCCGCTACCTCCGTCTGAACTTGCGATGCGGGAAATAGCAAACGGTTTCTGCGTTTCAAGTAGGTTATTTTTATTGACAAACGGAGTATTCAAATCAATTATGCGGTCGGAACCCGTATCAACTTCAAGAAGAAGATTATGCAGTGTGCCGTTCAGCTTTATATGTAGATGAACAAAGGGCACATCGTATTTATAGGTGAAAGGTAATGATACATAGCTATCTTCAACCGTTAATGTCTCTTTTGGATAGCAGTATATCTTGAAATCGTCATAGTTGATTTCAATATTAAATGCTGCTAAACCATTTAGTCCAAAAACTCCATCCCAATATTCGGGAGGATATGGAATATGAGCGCAACCGGCCTTATCATATTGAATAGTGCCAACCTTAACGGAATTGTCGTTGCTATATTCAACGCTGTTTTCGCCGGAAGTGCCTAAATTATCGGCTAACTCACCATTATGGATTAGCCCTTTGAGTTTCGGAGAATTTGTATTGAGCACTATTGATGATGCTCCTGTATCTACAAGAAAACGGAGTGAATCTGAGCCGTTAACAAATGCGGTAACGTATATACGGCTATCCCCGGCTATGGCAAATGGTATTTCTCCGACAGGAGCTTTTTTTATCATTCTCGCATCTGCGTTGAATGCAAGAACGGCAGAAATGAATATTATGGTTATAAATTTTGCTCGTGATCTCATAAAAATTACTCAACAATTATTCGATTGGTATAAAACTCTATTTCTTCAATTTTTGTAAAGCTGCCTCTATCAGATTATCTTTGCCAAAAATTACATCATCAGTTTCCTCAACGATAATATCTGGTTGTATGCCGACACTGATAAATTCCGTGCCGTCGGCTAATTTCTCATGGCGGGTACATATACGCCCCCAATAACCCCAACCTAAATCAAACCTTATCGGGTTGCCTGTACTTCCGGCTGTAGGAGTTCCCATTACCAAGCCGCGCTTTGCATTCTTGAACAAAACGGTAAAATCTTCGGCGGCAGAAAATGTATTGCCAGAAACAAGTAGAATAATTGGTTTATTGTATTTTGGAATATCCGGAATTTGGAAATGGAAAGGAACAATGGAGTCGGATGCTATTTCCTCGCTATTCCACGGTTTGCCCCATGATGCGTAGGCAGCTTCATATTTAGGAGTATGCCATGCTGCTTGTGGGATTGTGTCTGTTGCAAGCAGTTTCATAACGACTTCACCATAACCACTGTTGCCCCCAGTATTATTGCGAATATCAATTATCAAGCCATCGGATGCCAATATTGTATCAGCAAGTTCAAGGAAGAAATTCGGATCAAAATCACCTTTTTGAAAGCTCGGAATTGTCAAAAGTCCGATATTATCCGATAGAGTTTCAAACTTTATAGACATATCCAGTTGTGCCACATCCCACGACGACTGTCTGTTGTCGGTAATATCAAACGATTTACTTTTGCCATTGCGGAAAGTCAGTTTAATTGGTTCTCCGCGATAGCCTTTTGTAAGATTAATGCTGTTAAATGGATATGTGGATGACCATTGCGGTGTAGAAGAAGCAATATAGGGCACAACATATTTGTTGGCATATTCAATTACGGGAATATCATTTATGGCAATGATTTCTGTTCCGCGTTTTACTCCTTTCGCAGTATATTCATCAGAGAAAATATCAGTAACAAATACTTTGTCGCCTATTCTTCTTTGCAGAATAGGAGCATAGGAAACATCGGCATTAAAACTGATGCTCGTATGTCCGTCGCCAAGTCGGTTAGCAAAAAGTTGAATCATACGACCAAATTCTTCATCTGATGCTGTTCCTACAAGAGCCGGCAGTTCTGCTTGGCAGATACTGTCGTAATTCTGAGAGAATTTACCATATCCGGCGAAGTTATATTTGACTTCCGACGCGAAACGAGTAGCAATGGCCGCTTTCTGCCAAGGCGTAAGATTATTCGTTGGGGCGGCAGATGCGCATAAAACGCATAACAGCGCGATGGTGAATGTGATTATTGGTTTCATATCTTAGATGATTTTATTATTACAGCTATTACTATCAGTATCAATGAAATGCTCAACAATGTCAATATGTAATTACGCTTATTTGAATAATTGCGAATTAAATATTGAGATCCTTTTATTCCTATCGTTATTAGTAATAAAATTGGGATGCTGAAATTACTCATTTAATATTGTTTTATTGATTTCCGATGCAAAATTACGGTCATGGGAAATTCCTTGCCATACCTAAAAGTGTACAAATGCAGACCGAGGCGAAAATATACACTTTTGGGTATGGCACACCGATATGGCAATTTCTAATTTTGCATCAAGTAATCGTCGCAAGACGATTTCGTAGAAAGAAAATATCAGACATGACAAACGAGGAAAGAAATCTTATCAAGGAATGCTGGATAATGGTTATAGGTACAGGCACATTTGTATCCTATCTAAAATCCGAGTTGAAAAATATTGGTTTCTCAAATATAGTTGTTGAGAATGGCACCAACAGTCAAAAGAATATCACCACCATAAATATAATCTCGGAATATGGCGGCAACATAAGTTCGCGCCTCGTGTACGAAATGTTTTCAGCACCTATAATATATCCTTTTGATTTTGTGAGCGGTGCAGGGGCAATGGTTATAATGCCCGGCGATGACAGGGAATTGCTTGCACAGACGGATTTGCGCCGGTGGGCAGCGGAATACATATCGGGATATTGCGCTTTCTGGAATATGGAGGGATGCGATTGGCTCAGTGAAGCGTTGCCGAAGATAAGAGCCGGAGCAATCAACGAATCCGCTCAACGGCTTGCAGCCCATATCTGCGCACGGATAGCCGCCAATATTGCTGTTGGTCGTGAGGTGAAGCACTTTCCGCGATTCTATCTCTGCCGTAATTTAGAGTAACTTGTTGTTGGTGGCGGCAACTATCGCCTCGGAGATATTGCGCACATCAAGTTTCTCGAAGATACGTTGACGGTATTTCTTGATTGTGTCGGGTGACAGGCAGATCTTGTCGGCAATCTCCGACATGGTGTAGCCTTGTATGGATAAAGTAAGCACCGATTTTTCGCCGTCGGTCAGCACTGGCATCTGCCGTTTATCCCAACGGCAAGTGTTCATATTATATTCAAAGAAATCAGACGAGCCAACGCGGTGCATCTCAATATGTCCGGCATCGGTATGTGTCGCAGCCGAAACAACACAAAGGGCGAGCCATATCCGTCCGTCGGAGGTGAGGGCAAGCGGGGTCAGCTTGTGATTGACGAGAATTTTGCGCCCGCTGTTGAGAATATTAAAGTCGTATGATATGTACCAGTCTTTGCGCTCATCGACAGGGATATTGTTGTAGAAATCAAATCCGGCTTTGTTCAATGCGAGAAGAAAGGGCTGTTCTTCCTCCGGCACATATTGGATATAGAAACGGTAGCCTAAATCTCGCATCTGTTCGGGCGATAATCCGCAGAGAAGCATCGGATTGGGCGACACATACAGGAAATTCCGCCTGAAATAGTCAATGATATAGACGCTCTGATAAGTCGAGCGAGAGAACGCCTCTGCCGACCTGATATATTCCGACACACGGCTGTAATCAAGTTCCTCCTGGAGCCTGACCTCATTGTCGGGTATGAAGAAATCGTCTGTCATTCTATCCATATTCAAAGAGATTAACTCCGCTAAATGAAGTGATTTAAACTTATTTCAAGTTCTTAAATAAGCGGTTAAAATGTTAAAATACAGCGTACAATCAAGATTATTCGCTATATTATGGGCGCTTAAAACCATTCATAAAGAAGAACCTATGTACGCCGTACTTGACAAAGTTACAATAAATCTGAAATAATGCCCTGTCTTTCGACAGCAAAACGTGGATTTGAGACTAAGAGGTTGTTTAAAAACAAATGTGAATAAAAAAATAAGCATCAGTCGAAATTTCAGACATTTATGCTTTGGTGATTGTTTAAATAAA
>OFGZ01001037.1_pt1 | contig 16451 bp, 11 predicted proteins | sample 1521871 | NCBI WGS metagenome assembly OFGZ01 (sample SAMEA3504091, study PRJEB24116) | mouse gut metagenome | biome: mouse gut; feature: mouse-associated habitat; material: faeces | place: Denmark | collected 2011
TTGCCAATGCTGGACAGTTGGATATTCAGCTTGCGAAGCAGGCCGAATATGACAAGCAGATTGAGGGCTATCTGGACCAGAAGCGGGTATTGTATGAACAGCTCATTTTGAAGCAGATTACCATGGAGGACTACAAAATCCAGAAGGCCGCTATTGATAATGAGCTTGACCGGCTGCGGGAAATCCACTCCAATCTGAAGGTACAGACCTCGCAGATGGAGATGGACGAAAAATCGAAAAACGCCAGAACTGAGCTGGCGCGGGAAGTAGTCGGGGCCGGTGGCCTGACCGCTGGGCTGGCTGACGCGCTGATTGAGCGGGTGTATGTCTATCCAAATAATCAGGTGGAAATCGTCTGGAAGATGAAAGACTTTTGTATGGAGGCGGCATGATGGAACAGACAATGAAAAAGGCTTGGATTTACTGCCGTGTGGCTCACAATGGGCCGGACAGCGCGGAGCTGCTGGCGGCACAGAGGAACCGGCTGGAAGCCTACGCAAAAGAGCATGGCTTTGAAGTCATTGGCACTTCCAGTGACATAGCAAACGGGTTGAAATTTGACCACCGCCCCGGTCTGCTGGAATTTCACAATGAGGCGGTGGATGGAGACGTTGACATTCTGCTGCTCTGCGATCTCGCCCGCCTGGGCCGGGATTTGGATAGGAACCTGCAATACTGGTATTTGCTCCGTGATCTCGACGTTAGCATCCATACGGCCAACAGCGGCGAAGTGGATTTGAGCGTAGCCGCTATGCTTCGTAAGATCATCGAGCAATAAAAAAGCCCCTGAGTGGGGGTGCAAAGTGTGGTCATGATAAAATTCTAAAAAACCTCAAAAAGTTTTTGTCTTGGGCTTGACATTTGGGTGTCTCAAATCGTGGAATCGAACCTTGGACAGCCCCGCCCGCTTCAGTACCCGGTGCAGCATATGGAGTACACTGTCCGGCGAAATAGGGCCTCCTGTGGGCGAAGGGAACACATATGAGTTGCTGCCGGATTTCTTTCTCTGCTCCCGCAAAACGTCCACCGCATCTGCCGACAACGGCAAGGTACGGTAGGCGTTCTTCGTCTTTAGCGGGGCTTCAATGACCTCCCCGTTGATTCTGGCGATTTGCCGCTGTACCCGGAGGCTACCCTGTGCCAAATCAATATCCTCCCATTTCAGTCCCAGTAATTCACCTCTCCGAAGGCCGGTAGCCAGTTCAATGTAGTACAGTTCAAACACACCGCTCTCCTTCGCTTCTCGCAGGAAAGAGGTCAGCTGCTCCACAGGAAGGGTCTTCATTTCTTTGTGTTCCAGCTTCGGCAGGGCGCAGCCATCTGTCGGGTTGCTGCCGATGAGCTTTTGATCCTTGGCGAAATCCATTGCGGAGGAGATTACCTGATTGATATTCCGCACGGTCTTGGCGCTCAGTCCTTTGGGTTGGCCTTTCGCCTCGATTCGCTCTACCCTGCCGCCAGCCAGCAGCTTTTTGTAGAGCTTCTGTAAGTGCAGGGAGGATAATTTGCCCAACGGGACATCCCCGATGTTCGGCTTGATGTGGTTGTCAATGTATCCGCGATAGGTCTGGTGGGAGGATGGACGCACCTTGATTTTAGCGCAGTTTTCAAACCAGATGTCCATCCACTGCCCTGTGGTGTACTGCTCCGCTTTTATCACATCAATGTTGACGGATGATTCTATTGCCGCCTTGAGCTTGGTCTTGACCTCAGCCTGTGTTTTGCCGAGAACATTTTTGTAGATCGGTTTTCCGGTTTCGGGGCTACGGCCAGCGGTGTAACGACCTTCCCAGCGACCATCGCTCCGTTTACGAATACTCCCCTCGCCATTTGCTCTGCGTTTTGCCATAACGGTCACCTCCTGCAACACACAATACCCTAACTCCTGGGAAATAGCCATACCCCGCGACCACAATTATCAGAAACTTATCATTTGAAGTTTGCCACTTTTTCTTTGTAGACAGTATCCCAATCGAGAAACGCCATCGCATAAGGTCAGTCGGAATGACGGCTTCTACAAAAAAATTAGCAGTTGAGTTTCTTCCGAATCCATGTTAAAATACATATACTAAATTGTGCTTGCAGGAGGTACTGTAGATGAGCCAATATGAATTTTCACTTCGACAAGAGGTCCTGCTGGAAAAGGGGGCCGCAGTGCTGGGCAATCTTTTCCAGTATAAACGGCAGCAGCAGATCGTAGAGGAGACGCACCCAATCGCAGTCATGTATTCTTTGGTATGGGCGGCGAAGCAGGATATTCTGACGGCTAAGACGGAGGCGACCCTCGAACAGATCGAAGGGCAGTTCAATCTTGCCGACCGTTTTTTAACCGGGATAGAGGTTGGCGCAAATGCCTGAGGGCGCTAATGGCATAGCCGCATTTGAGAGCTGCGATGTTGAAGCTGTTGTGCGGGACGAAGTCAAACTGGCAATAAGCCGCTATCAACGCCAGACAAGCCCGCGCGCGATCCTTTTGGCCGGACAACCTGGTGCGGGAAAAACGGAATTATCTTCTATGCTGAGTTCCGAAATGGCTGGGGATGTTGCTTTTATTAACGGAGATGACTATCGCCGTTACCATCCTCGCCGCCGTCAGCTTTATCAAAAGTTCGGTGCAGATTTTGTTGGGATGCTTTCCCCTTTTTCCAACGCTGTGACAGAGCGGTTGATCGTGACGCTTGCTCGGTGCCGCTTGAACTTGATCATTGAAGGAACCGGGCGCACCGTAGAGGTACCGAAGACCACGGCAGAGCGTTTGGTATCTGAAGGGTATGCCGTGGAAATGGCAGTTATAGCTGCCAGGCCGGAGGTATCCCTCATCAGCACTATGCTCCGCTTCTACCAGATGGAGGAACGTGGAACGATCCCTCGAGCTACAGCCATCAGCGCCCACGACAATATTGTGGCCGTGCTGCCTGGGAATCTGGATATGCTGGCTTCGCTGCCATGCATTTCCCGGTTGTCCATCTGGGACCGTGATCTGCAGCAGCTTTTTGATTCCAACGTCGATGCTGTTTTGCCGTCTGAGGTTTTGACTGGCTATTGGGAGGCCCCTTGGACTCCAGAGGAGATACAATGCGTGCACGATGACATTGACCGCTTGCGGGAAAAGGAGCGGCGCAGCCAGCTAGGACAAGGGCGTGTGATCGATGAACTTGTCCGGCGTGTAGAAGCTGTGCTATCAGAGGCACCGACTGCTGGTATGGATATGCTGCAGATGTGATCCCGTCCGCAATCATGCGGGCGGGATTTCTTATGCCTTTTCGGGCAGAACAATTCGGTGTCATTCAGGGATAGAGAAAAGTCTCTCTTTGTTTTCTGCTACCCAAAATCTGAGGGGGGCTACATGGACATTGAGGGGCCACGATTGTCTTCGTAATCGTCGGGCTTATGGCCTGCGGCGATTTTCTTTTCACGGATTTTTGCCATGAGTTTGCGGTCAACTTGGATGCCGCCATGGACAGATGGAGAAGGTGTTTGTTCCTGAAACACTCGGCTCATAACCATTCTGACTATGCTTCTGAGAGCATTATGCCCCGATCTCCTATTTGTATGAACTGTGGAGGCCGCGGACGCATAACCGAGAGAGTCACAGAAAATGCTGACGGTTACGGTGAGTGTCCTTATGGAAACTCGGCACATCACAAGGAAGTTATGAGGGGTTATTACTACTGTGAAAGTTGTAATGAACCCATGGGAAGTACTATTGTAGCGAGGAGAATCGTCTGCGCTGATTGCAATTTTGGCAATCACTGGACATATCTTTAATATTTCCTAATTATCCGCATAACGATTTATCTATGTGCGCAGCTGAAAAAATTGGTTGATTAGCACTACTTAAGCTTGTTATATTTGCATCGTTCAAGTCTATGCAGGGCATCAGCGTTGCATAGACTTGAATCGTTCTAAAAGAGCTGCTATTATGTACTTGTTGAAATCTTGCATGAGAAAGATGAGGAGCTACACCATGAAAATACACGGGAGAAAATTAGTTGCTTTGCTACTGGCGGCTGCTGTGTTACTAAATCTTACAGCCTGTGGAAAGAGAGAGAACGCACCCAACGATAAGATGGAGAAGAACCTCTTTCACCCCGCCCCAGTGTATCAAACGGTGGAAATCGCTGTGCCTGTGGATGCTGGTATCCTATGGGGCAGTTGTACAAATGGAAATACGATGTACTTTTGCATCTCTAGCAAGAGTGGAGAGGGCAACCACATCACTCTTTGCCGTACAGACTTTGAATCTGGCGAAACTGTGGTACTGAAGGGTTACCAGCCCAGAGCGGCTTCAGAAGAAAATTCCTCTTACACCATCGAGGGGGTCTCCCTAGCCCCGGACGGGAGTTTGTGGTGCCTGGAGCGGCAGGTGACGTTCCACTACGATTTGCCGGAGGCTTTTAACAAGACGCGGGGTGAGAAATCTGACTATATTACTGGTCACGAGGTGTTCTATATTCTGCAACAACTGGACGGCGGTACCGGCGAGGTGCTGAAAGAAATGGATATCAGTGAGGTCATCCAGGCTTTGGGGGCGGAATCTCTGAACGACTGGGCGTTGGACGGCAAGGGAAATATCTATCTTTGTCTTTCCTCCTGTATAGCCGTGCTGGACAACAATGGTCAGAAAATCTTCACTCTGGATGCCATTACACCAGATCGTTTCGCGGACGGCTCCGCAGGCGGAACCCTTGTGATTCTTCCTGATGGTATGGTGGCCGCTTTGACCATCGGAGCGGATGGAAAGAACCGGGAGCTGCACGGCATTGATCCTGACGCCAGGAAATGGGATCACGTGGTGTATCCTCTCTCCGATGGTGTGAGCCAAATCTATGCCGGAAGTGGTGATTACTTGTTCTACTATATGGAGAATGAATCGCTTTTTGGATGGAATTCTGGAGAAAACGCGGGACAAAAGCTGATTTCCTGGGGTTCGGCGGCTTTGAACGCCACCAGCGTGTCATGTTTTTCTCTGCGTGAAGATGACACTATAATTGTCTTAACTCAAGGGTATACCAGCGGCGACATCTATTCTGGATATGTCCGTCTGAGTCGGCTTCTGCCATCAGATGTGATGGAGGATGGGCGCACTGTGTTGGTTTATGGCACGATTGGGCAGGGCGGCTATCTCACTTACCGGATTGACCAGTTTAATGAGAGCAATGACCAGTATTATATTGAAATACGGGACTACGCCGAGGGATTGTATGATAAATGGAACGAGGAGCATGACACCGTCATCCAGACCGCCGAGACAAGAGCGCGGGTAGATATCGTTGCTGGACAGGCACCAGACATCCTCGACGGATCGTTGCTGCCGCTCCAATCTTTAGCCGCTTTGGGTGGATTGGAGGATCTTTGGCCTTATATCGACAATGACCCGGATCTGGGACGGGACGCGCTCATGGACCATGTATTGGAATGTATGGAGATGAACGGCAGGCTCTATCAGGTTTGTAGTGGTTTTTATCTCGTCAGCGCCATCGCATGTGCGAACCTGGTAGGAGAGCGAACCAACTGGACGTTGGATGATGCGCTGAAAATATATGACAAAATGCCGGATGGCAGTATCATTGTAAACACTTACGGAGCCGATCCGGCGCAGGAAACTCTGCTGGCCTTGCTAAAAAGCAACGACCGTTTTGTTGATTGGAGTAACGGGACATGCCAATTTGACAGCAATGAGTTCATTTCACTTTTGGAGCTCTGCGGACGTCTGCGTGATTATCCCAGTCATCAGTATACAGACGATGGAGGCGAGGCTTTACGGGAAGGGCGGCAGTTGTTTGAGCCTGTCACAATCGGGCTACCCTTCGGGCGGTATGAAGATTCTGCCATGTTGTCTGCTCTGACGCGCAGTGAAGCCAGATGCGGCGGACCGGGGGCCCTGATGGACTACGGAAGCCAGGTCATTGGGAAATACGGTCTCAGTGGTACCCATTGCTGGGTGTTTGGAGACCTGGCCGCTATGGATCGCACAGGTACAATTGGTACAGTGAAAGATGTTGGTTACGCAAAGTATGTCGGGTTTCCAACAGAGAGTAGTTCGGGCAGTTACTTCGTAACAGAACAACCAGTGGCCATGTCTGTTACCTGCAAGAACAAAGAAGGGGCGTGGGCGTTTATTCGCAATCTGTTGCTCCCTGGCGGCAATGCCATAGTAGAAAACGCCTTTGGGGATAGTTATTCGTACATGCCCAGTCTTCCAATCAATAAATGCGATTTTGACACGATGATTACTAAAGGCCATATCAGCGCTCTCCTCTTCCAGTAGTAACATGAGCCAAGTACTGCTCCAACGTAATTTCGCCGGCGAGTAATTTCCGGCACAGCTCCTTGCAGACTTCCGTAACAGAAAGCCCCTCCATCCGCAGAGAAATCTCCGCAGCCTCAATAGAACGCTCAATGGAATGCGGCATCAATCACACCTCCACCTATTCAGGAGTTATCATGTGCATTGTAGCACAAAGGATAAGCGGTTGTAAACTGAAAATCGCTCCTGTACCTATCAAATTCTGCGCCGCAAAACAAAGAATAAAAGTCCTCGAAAAAAGTGGTAGCTATTCCCGTCAAGGTGTGGTATGGTGTGTGGCTACAAGGAGGTGACAACATCATGGCAAAGCGCAGACCGTCCGGCGACGGTATGGTTCGCAAGCGGGACGACGGTCGCTGGGAGGGCCGCATCGTAGTAGGCCACAAGGAAAACGGCGACTCTATCTTCCGGTACGTCTATGCGCCCACGCAGAAGGAACTGTCCGCGAAGCTCCGCCAGCACATCGACAGCTATCAGGGGGCCGACCTGACGGAGCAGAGCAGGATGACCTTGAGTGAATGGCTCAATCAGTGGCTGGAGAACATGGCGGATACTCTGCGACCCAACACGCTGAGGAACTATCGCAGCTACATCGAGAACCACATCCGCCCCAACCTGGGAGACAAACAGCTGGCTCGAATTACACCGAAGGATGTGCAACGGTTCTACGAGAAGCTGAGTGATTGTCTGGCCAGCAGTACGGTGCGCCGCATCCACACCACGCTCCACGGTACGCTGAAGGCGGCGCAGCAGGCGCACCTGATCGCCAGCAACCCGACCGAGCAAATCACCGCTCCCAGATTCAGCTATGGGGCAAAGCAGATACTGACGGACGAGCAGCTGGATGTGTTCATGAAGGTCATCGCAGAGGATGAAATCTGGTGTGACTTCTTCTACACTGAGCTGACCACTGGCCTGCGCCGGGGTGAGATCTGCGGGCTCAAGTGGGAAGACTTCGATGAGGTCACCGGCACACTGAAAGTCTGCCGCACCGTCTATCGGGAAACTGGCGGCGGGCTGACTGCCGGGGATACCAAGACTAACGCCGGCACTCGGAAAATCGTGCTGCCCGCCAGTACAGCAGCTCTGCTCAGTAAGAAGAAAGCATCGGCTCTGACTGAGTGGATATTCCCCAACCCGCTGAAACCGGAACAGCCCACTAATCCTGGCTCCGCATACCGACAGCTGAAGGTTCTGCTGAAGCAGGCCGGCCTTCCGAACATTCGCTTCCACGACCTGCGTCACACCTTCGCGACTCACGCTCTGGCGTCGGGCGTGGACGTGAAAACCCTGTCCGGCATCCTGGGCCACACCAGGGCGGCGTTCACGCTGGACACCTACACTCATACCACCGGCGATATGCAGAAACGAGCCTCGGAAGTGGTGGGAGATTTTCTGACAGACATTTTCGGCGAGGAGTTGAGACCATGGGAAGAAAACGCAAAAGCGGCGAAGGAACCATCCGACTGAGAAAGGATGGGCGCTGGGAGGGCCGGGTAGTCATTAGCTACGATGATAAGGGCCTGCCCAAGACAAAAAATGTGCTGGCCAAGACCAAGACGGAGTGCGTGGCGAAACTGGAATCGCTGAAAGAGTCCGTGGCTCCCGCAACCGCCGTTAAGATCAGAGCAGATATGCCCTTCGGTGAGTGGGTGGAATTCTGGTACGAAAACTACAGCAAGCCAATGCTCCGCCCCAGTTCCCAGCGATCCTATGAGGACTTTATCAGGCTCTACATCTGCCCCAAATTAGGCAGTGTTCCTCTGAACAGGTTAACGATGAATGACCTCCAGCGGTTCTTCAACTGGATGCGAAAGGATGGACGTACGCTGCATAGAGAAACCAGAGGCGGTGGTCTCTCGGACAATATGGTGCGCAACTGTCACAGTCTCTGCCGCAGGGCGTTGGAAAAAGCTGTGGCAGAGCGATTGATCGTAAAGAATCCAATTGAGGAATGCAAGGCTCCACCAATCAGACGGAAGGAGATGCAGCTGCTCACCAGGGAGGAGCTGCAAAGACTGCTCATCCAGGCCAAGGATGAAGGTTACTACGAGGTATTCCTTCTAGAGTTGACCACTGGCCTTCGTGTGGGAGAACTGATGGCGCTCCAGTGGGATGATCTAAATCTTAAAACTGGGGAGCTGCGGATTGAGCGGCAGGTCTGTCGAACCAAAGAGGAACTGCTGATCCAGGAGCCAAAGACCAAGGCATCTATCCGAACAGTGATTCTTCCCCCGCCTGTGGTCGAGGCGCTAAAGGAGTACAAGAAAACCGTCTCCTCCCGATGGATGTTCCCCTCGCCCAAAAAGGAGGACGCTCCGCTGGCTCCAGCAGCCGCCAGCCACAGGCTGAGTAAAATCCTATCGCATGCTGGGTGCAAAAAGGTTCGCTTCCACGACCTGCGTCATGTATTCGCCACTAATGCTCTGGAGCATGGGATGGATGTAAAGACCCTGTCCACCATCATCGGGCACGTCTCCAGTGCCACCACGCTGAATGTCTACGCACACGTCACTGATGATATGCAGAGGCAAGCCGCCGCTAAAATCGACCGAGGCATTGGTAAAGTAGAGATTCCCACAGAAAATCCCCAGGCAGTAGCCAGCCGCACCATGACAGATTTCAGACCAAAACGTGGCAAGCGCCGCTACTGGGGCAGCGGATACCTGGGTCAGACCAAAGGTGGTCGCTGGAACGGAAGGTACACGGTGACCTGGCCCGATGGGACAAAGCGCACCCGAGACATCTACGCTGATACGGCGGAAGAATGCGAAAAACTGCTGGCAGTAATGATAACCGAGATGAAAACGGAGGTGGCCGCTGAAAAGGAGCGGCTGAGGGCAGAGAATAGAGCAAGCTAAGAACTGCGGCCCACCGGAATAGCCCGGTGGGCCGGTTTTCTCTGTCTGTGGGCAAATATGTGGTCAAGGAGTACCCAGCCGTACCAAAAAGGCAGAAATTGTCACGAGAATGGCAGGTCTGAAACAGTTAATGGAGATTTTCAGGGGCATAAATCAGCCCTTATCCTCAGAGCAGCGTGTGCGCTGGTACAAACAAAGAATAAAGAAAATGAAATACGCCCTTGACAATCTCCAAACTTTGGATATATAATGCATGCGTACACGAGAAAAGTAAAAAGTATGTGGATCCAACATGTAAAGTTGCAGTTTAGTAGCATGTATGTTTGGAAACATTGTATTTTCCAACGACTCTCTTGTACATTCCAAGAGAGTCGTTTTTATTTTCTTTCAAGACAGGAGGCTTTTATATGGATGCGGCGTTCATGAGGAAAACATTCGCTCTGATTGCAAAGGGACTAATCGAAAAAGAACAGCTCCTACAAAAGGAACCAACACGATATCCATACAGCAAGGTATTACAACATGGGGTAAATATGTTCTTAGCAGCAAGCCAGTGGGCAGGCTGCCAAACCACTACACAGTATGCCGATGAAGCCTCCTTTCTTGAGCATTTTATTACCAAGTCTATTTTTGAATGGTTTGATGAATGGAATCCAGGGGTAATTGATAAGCTAAATCTTTCGGAAGAGTCCTTTTACGCCTACGATGCCTTTGCGTATCAAAGGAGTGAAAATATGTACACTCCCAGCGCTGATTGTTATGAGTTCTTAGAAACACAGGACAGCGATATCATGGACGGAACGGATGAGCGGCTTCTTTATGAAAAAATGGTCACTTTAGATCAGGAAACTTATTGCAAGGTTCGAAGATATATTATCGAGAATCCGATCATTACGCTTGAAGACAGGCGAGCAATGTCACTTGACCTGGCTGATAATCGAGCAGCAAGAGATGCCTTCCAGTTTGCTTACGAAGAAATTACCGAAAATTGTTATCGTTGCCCTTACTGTGGCTGGACCATGACACCCGGAAAATACGGATATAGTTGTCACTCGACACACTGCACAGACACTATTCCCGAACTCACAGATGAGATGAAACTGGATACTTCAAGTAACAATCTTTATCGGTTGAAGAAAGGCATTATGCGTTATTTTGCCTCTCCCGGAAAGCTGGAACTTGAAATTGCAGCATTTTGTGAGAGAAAGAAAATTCGCTGGGCATTGTGGCCACAGATGGATCGCTATGATGTGGAAATTCAGTTCTCTGATGGAGAGATTTGGGAAATCGATGCCAAGGCGTATCGCAACCCCATAGCACTACGCACCAAAATTCAAAATGATAATGGATTCCCTGACGGTGAATATGCAAGGGGGTATTTTGTTATTCCCAGCGAATACACAGTAAACCAGCAAAACTATACCGCAATCGTCAATCGTATACTGGAGAATCAAAAGAATGTAAAGTGTGTAACTCTGCAATCATTGAAGGCCGAAATTACGCGAAAGGAGGATTCTTGCTGTGAAGGATAACAAAAATTTATGGTATGCACCTCTTTCGGCACAGTTTCAGACGATAGAGGAAGCTATGCCTCTCTCCCGCTTTGCAGCAATTGAAGCGGTTTTGCATTTGCTTGCTCTTAATGCACCCGATTCTGATCCGACAAAAGCATATCTTTTATTTACCCAATATCAACTTATCGGTACAACAGAGTGCATAACCATGGAACATACTTTACAACAGGCTCGACACACGCTGGGATATTATCGCTCTCAAAAATACTGGCAGGATGATTTGAGAGATTATCGAGAACCAAGGTATCATGCAGTTCGTGCTTTTTCATTTGAAGACCTCGATGGAACAGTGTCTTTTTCCAAGACGGAAGGAACATATCCCTATCCATATGAGGAACGCCAAAAAGAATGGATACGTTTCTGGCCAGATTGTTTTGAAGATTCAAAAACTCCTTCTTATGCCGAAGCAGGAACATACAAGTATTCATATCCGAATCTCGAGAGTGGAGAAACAGAAACAGTTCAAGTCAAATTTGAAAACGATTATGTGCCGCCAGTTCAATCGACCACTCCGGAAAAGGGTTGCAGAGCACCGATTACTATCTCGTTGGACGAACTTCTAAATGCCGCAAAAGAAATGGCCGAAATCTGTCCCGGTGATCCTTGCCATATGATTCTGAATACCAATATCCTCAAGCAAATTGTCGGCAGCTCAGTTAAATCATGCACAGAGCTTACCCTCCGGGAAGTCGTTAATATTGTGGGAATGGTTGGTGCGGGGAAATCAACACTGATTAAGGTTTTGGCTTTTTGGTGCCATCAAAATGGTTATCGCATTGCAATTGTTGTTGATACAGTAGCCGAAGTCTTGAATTTTCAAAAGTATTTATCTGCTTTTGGTGTTGCAGTAAGTCCTTTGATTGGTCGTAACGAGAGGTTGAAATACATCAATCAAGTTACGCAACCTAATGAAACTTGTTTATCTACAGGGTTTTCTCAATACTTGACACCGGTATGCCTAATTGATGGTATGGATACACAGCACAGTGCGGCAATCGCCTTCGGTAAAGAACCGTGCTACTCTTTAAAAAAGGGAAACAAAAATTACCTGTGTCCTTATTTCAATCAGTGTTTGGGCACAAGGATGCTCCGAGAATGCTATACTGCTTCGGTCGTACTTACAACGGTTGCGGGATTTGCGGCATCCCGAGTGGGGCAACAGCGGGAAACATTTTTGGAACTGACAATGCGCGATTTTGACTTGGTCGTCTTTGACGAGAGTGACAGAGTTCAGAAGACGCTTGACCACTTCTTTATGCCGGAAACAAGCTTCAATAACTACATCCATGAGTGCGCCGAAGATTGTAGTGCATATATGAGACTGAGCAGTAAACGCAGAGAAGAAAACCTGGCTGAGCAGAGATACGATGAGATGCAGCGCCAGAGTGTAACGGTTCTCAGCTGCCTTGTGAAATCTCTGCATCATGAGTTGGGCACATGGAAGAAAATTGCGTATGGGGATCCATTCTCAGCCCTTACCCTTTTGGAGGATATGTATCGGGAAGAATCGGAATATGGAATTCCCTATTCCGTCTATAAAGCCATTTATAACTTGATCGATATACAAGATGAAGATTATATCCGTCAAAGTACCCTGTGGGCAGTGCTTGAGAGTTCTTGCAAGAGCACAGATGAAACCTTTTTTAATCAAATGTATCGCATCTGGCTGAATGAACTTGGATCCGATTTTCCACGGCCCAAAAAGGATAAAGTAAAACGCATTCAAGATGCCCACATCAAACTCATTTTGCGGCTAATATACTTTGACCATTTTATTCGCGGACTCAGTGATGCATACGAGGCAAGCCATGAAACATCTTATGGCCAAAATGAATTGTTCGGATTCTTACAGACTCGATTCCGTCAGCAGCAATACTTCCTCCCCTCCGCACTGTGTGGAAATTTGTTCGGCCTAAAAAAGACGGATGATGAAGACATCATTCTGTTCCGTCAATTTGCTTTTGGAAGAAGTCTGATGAAAGATCTACCTTATTTGCGCACAGATTTGCACGGGAAACCTGCCGGTCCTCATGTTGTTCTGCTATCGGGTTCAAGTTGGGCGGAAGGATCGTATGAATACCACGTGAATCGACCAGTGAACTATATCTTAGAGGCAGATAGTGATAAACGTGCTTTTTTGGAGAAGACACGCTTCTTTGAGTCAGGATTTCCAGAGCGAGTCTCTGGCGCCGCAGATGACCAACGTTTGGCACAATTGCGCTTTGCTACGCAAAAGACGGTTGAGTTAATCATTAGAGAATATGAACGAAAAGCCGGGAAAATCCTACTGGTTGTCAATAGCTATGCCCAGGCACAAGAAGTGCAGCAAACGCTGGAAGCCGCTTTGCGAAAAGCCAATTGTCCCATACATGTTTGTCGAATGATTTCTGATGCTATTAGCACTCAAAATGACCGAAGGATTATACGGCGCGGTGAGATTGGCCGGTTTACAAAAATGAGTGAGGAAATCCTAATTGCTCCTGCAATGGCAATTGAGCGTGGCCATAACATTGTCGACGAATATGGTCACTCCGCACTTTGCGCTGTGTTTTTTATGGTGCGGCCCATGGCCATTCCCGATGATATCCAACAGCAAGGCAGCAAACTTAATGGCTTTATTGAATCCCATTGCAAGCGAGCTCCACATGAATCACTATTCGCATATAATACACGAATCCGTCAATTTGCTGCTCAGCAGTGGGCAAAAATGAGTAAAAGCAAGTCGTTTGGTCTGGCTGAACTGGATAATGAAGAACGCAAGGATGTCGTTGCCACTCTATTCGTTCTGATCCTTCAGATTTTCGGTCGTTTAGCGCGCGTCACTGACGTAACAAAACCCGAACCGCATGTCTATTTTATTGACGGCGCATTCCGTAGACGTGAAAGCAAACAAGGTGATTTCGATTGCCTTTCTGAATTGGGCAGATATTTAGAAAGGCTGATGACGCAGAAAGAAAGTGCAGAAATTGCCGAGACACTGTACGCGCCATTCTATAAAGCTTACAGAAAGGACATTCAATATGAACAGTAAAATCTATCCTCTGGCATATAAACTCTCTCCGGGACAGACCTGTACGCTTTACTATTTGGGGTTTCCTCAAACCTGGAAAGCAACCTTGTTGGATCTTGCACGAAAAAATAATCCACGGTTCAAAGACGAGTATGGACTTCCTACTAACGCGCTGAAAAAGTTGGTTGATAGCTGGATGGAGGGTGTCATTGCTCTGTCACCGCTGAAAAAAGATAGCCATGATGAACATTGGCTTACATCTTGTTATGCGTATTCGGAGAAAAACATCCAGGCTCTATGCGGTATTATTAAAGTATGGGTAAAGGCAACTTATGTGACAGCTCCACGAACATTGCCTTTGGTTAAAAAACTTGCAAATGATTTTTGCGATATGATTAATACCGATGATTTTAAGGCGCTTCAGGCTACGTCCGAAGTCTGCCTTACTCTCAAAGATGGCACTGTGTGCGAAGAAGCATATCAAGCGGTTCCACTTTTGGCGGTCAACCGCTTACTGGGCCAGGAAATCGTTTTAAGCGGGCGAACGCTACATCTTTGCTACGCCGCTAAGAATCAGTTGATCAGTCATCCTATAATTGATTCCAAGAGCCATCATCAGTACTCGTTTGTGTTCGACTTATCGGTTCAGACAACTCCTCCGCAAAGAAAGGCTTTGCTGCTGTGCCAGATGAGCATTCGCCGCTGGATTCTTGACAATTATAACAAGGAACGATCGCCATTTCTTTCTGAGAGCATTGGTTCCCACATTAAGGTTTCGGATAGCAAGTACTGCCAGGTGCCAATCGCATATGACTATATCAGCAAACAGCTTGACTGGAAAGTACAAGACAAAGAATGCTACAACATCTGGGGATATGAGCAATTGCCGTCGGCTAACGATATTTTGAGGGATCCCAAGATATACATAGAGAAAATTCTTCTTCCCTATAAAAACGGCATGACCGGGTTCGTGGCTTCAAAAATCGGAACTGGCGTTTCCGTCGTTGATAAAGCATCATTATACAAATCTGTTTCTGTTTTGCTGGGCGATATGGTTTGTGAGCAACCCGAAGCAAAGCGAGTCATGTTAAGCGGGCAAAAGTTCTCGTACTTTAAGTCTCCGCAAGAATATGAGAGTCCTGAAGATTTTCGAAGTTGGGCAAGCAAATGTGTTGATACAGACCGGATTACATTTGAGATTTATGGCCTTTGGCAAGATACTAACCAGTTGGATCTTTTGAGACTTGTTCAATCGAAGATAGAACAAGATTTTGGCGCTGAATCCGAATCGTCCTGCTTAAAAATACAGTGTCTACGCAAAGAAATTGGTAACCTTGCTGACGGTATGCCTGATGACGATAAGCAAACTAAAATCCAGCGATGCGGGGAAATTGTTGAGCAATTAGGACAAGCCGACTTGGTCACCGCCTGTATTTTTGTTTTGCCCGGTCAAGAGCGATATATTAAAGGCGATCCCAAAAAAGTTCTCCGAAATGCATTCGCCAGAACTGGACGAGTCGTGCAGTTTATCAATCCTGAAAATGATATAAATCGAAACAAGATTGAAAATGCGGTATATGATCTCTACCGTCAGTTAGGCATTGTAACCTTGCTGAATTTCCAAAAGAAACTGCCACCCTTGGCGTATACGCCCTGTGTTGGTATGCATTTATGTACGCAAATTCATGGAATTTCGAATAAGGCACGCTTTCTTCCCATCTATGTTACAGTTGATTTATTAAAAGGAAAGACTCAGGTGCATTGTGATGCGTTCTCTAATCGAACAGTTTCTTATCGGGAGGCCTGCCTTGAAATGGCGAAGCTTTTCTGGGAAAATGATTTGGAACAACGCTGTGTTGACGCAAGTCGTGTCCCCGCAAAGCAAAAGCTGATAGAGCTGAAAAACCGCTATCATATGAAAGAGGATGGTGTACTGTTCGTTATTCAGTCAGACGGAAATACTCGTGCCGTATGGAGTGGTATTTCGGATAAAGAAATTAACGGATATACTGTGACAGATGAATACTGCCCATCTCAAATCAATGTTGGAATGCCCAAAAATCCTTACCCTCTTTCGTTAACAGATTCCGGAGTGAGAATTATTCGAATCAGGAGCAACCAGGAAGTTCCAGACTATTTCACAAATCTGAGTGCGCAATCTACGGATGACCGTTTGCGGTTTTCTTCCGCTTCGGGTATCTTCAAGTATGACGATGTGTATTGGGGCATTCATGAAAAGCCGAATGATTTTCGATATACAAACAGCTTTAAAATGTCCAAAATCGACCAGCCTCAACAGCAATTTGCAGAAAAGGATATGATCGAACTGTATCCTTTACAGCTTCAGTCTGGTGACAACGCTACTAATTGGATTTTTTATACCAATGCGTTACGGCATATTCCAATTCAATATAGCCAATCGACTGTGCTTCCCCTGCCGTTGCATTTGGCAAAGTCTCTCGAAGAATACCTTTTCGACGCATAGGCAGTAAATAATGACGAAAAACAGTCGCCACCTCAGAAAATATAATATGAGGTGGCGCCTGTTTTTTTCAGATCGACTTCTTGTATTTGTAGTGGGCGGTTTCGCCTGAATATTTCCTTTCTGTTGGACATTTTCCCATATCGATGCTATTTTAAGTTAAAATTTATGGTGAATTTAGATTATCTCTTTAGAAGTTCTTATATGTCGGTAT
>OFGZ01001052.1_pt1 | contig 16328 bp, 23 predicted proteins | sample 1521871 | NCBI WGS metagenome assembly OFGZ01 (sample SAMEA3504091, study PRJEB24116) | mouse gut metagenome | biome: mouse gut; feature: mouse-associated habitat; material: faeces | place: Denmark | collected 2011
AATCCTCGCTTTGTTTTCAGTGCTGACCGAGGACGAACAGGAGCAGATCGACCTTTCCCGCTGTTACGCGCTGCAAGGGGCGCTGGATGAGGCCAATGCACCCATGCTGGCGGCGGAGGGCGCGGTTACGATTACGGACAAAAACGGCAACGCGGTCACACTGAAGGACGGGAAATATTATACCGTCAACTCCGGCTCTGTCGGCGGCGTAACAGAGCAGGACACCGCGCCCGAGGGGAATGTCTGCTACCTGACATACGCCAACGGTGTGCTGACCGCCTATCATCCTAATACTACAATATATGGTACGGTGTCTGTTACCTCCGACCTGACGGTCAAATCAGAGCCTCAAGGCGGCGGGCTGGTTCTGGTGGGCTCCACGGCCCCGGTGCTCTCTCTGAACAGTCATACATTGACGCTGGACTCCGCCACGTCCCTGAATGTACAAGTTGCATTCCCTCCTTCTGACTGCGCCGTTGAGGGCGGGACGATTCAATATTCCCCTCAGAGTGCATCCGCCCTGATTTCTATCAACAACATGTTTGGCTTGGCCGCGAAAGATCTGACGGTCCAGAACGCCGCCAATGTGCAGATTTCCGGCAATACCAATTCCGGCGGCGTGGTCGAAAACCTGACTGTCATAAACAGCAGCGTTGCTGTCCAGCAGGGCAGTTCCAGCAACCCAACCATTGTGGTCGAGAACCAGATCACGACCGACACGCCGGTGCTCCTGCAGCGTCCCGATTTCGAAAGCGGGAGTGGGGAACTAATAACCGAAGCCATTGCGGCGGCCGATGGAAAAATCTGGGCCTACGGCGGGGAGGCCCCCACAGATGAGCTGGATATTAACGATGCGGTTACAGCAAACACCTGCTGGAAGGCCGGAGACGGCATGATCTACTATGAGCCCGCAGGGGATGGAGGCGCTGCCAGGCTGACCCTGGATAACGCCTCCTACGAGGGAAATGTCTATGTTTCTGCCGACTCCGTCGAAGTGGTTCTAACAGGCGGAAATCAGATTGGGATGATATACGCGGACAAGGCAACGCTGACCGGGAGCGGAAGCTTCACAGGGATGATCGATGTCAATAAAAACGGATTTATAAACAACTCATCGGGTAAACTGAACGCGATGGTGATACTTAATGATGCCGACGACTACGGCAACTGTATCATATACGGGGAGCGCAGTACGGCGGATATTTCTCCAGACTACCCTATTATTCTCAGCAGTAAGGGTAACTTTTTGACGATTGCGCCGGGAGCGACGCTGACGGTCAATGACGTTGGCGAAGACACCCCAGGGCTGATCATCTCTGACACCACAAAGCTGAGCAACCAGGGGACCCTGGTTAATAACGGGACCGTGGGGTTGGCAGATGCCGCTGCCGAGGGCGACATTTCGGCGTACATCAAGAGCCTGGGCCTCACCGGAAGCGGAACAGTGCAGGTAGAAACGAAAAACGTGGACGGCGAATATGTTCTGGAAACCTACACCAACAGCGGTGCGCGGCTGCGGGACACGGCAGGGACGCTGGATTTGAGCAACCCGACCAACCTTCCCGAAGACGGCGCGGCCAAGGGCTACTCCTGGGACGAGGCAACGAAGACCCTGACCATCCAGGAGGGCTTCAACGCGGAGAAAGTACTTCTCCCGGACGACACGGTGACCATCGTAACGGCGGGGGAGAGTATCATTAAGGAGCTGGCCGTCAGCGGCAACAACCCGCAGAAGACGAACCTGACCCTCTCCGGCCCGGGCAAGCTGACGGTGCAGGAACGTCTTAACATCAGTGGCGGTAATAACCTTAGCCTCACGGTAGCCGCGGGTGCGCAGGTGGAGGCGCTGGGCGGCGTTACTGTCAGCGCAAGCGGCGGAGCGGACGCTGTTGTCACGGTAAACGGGATGCTGACAGCAAAAGGCAATGAATCGGAGTTCGCACTGAGCAGCGGCAAAGTCGTTGTGGGCAGCGGCGGCAAGCTGAACGTCTACGGGGAAAACGGTGTACAGCTGAACGGCATAAACTCCGAAAGCGGCAAGACATTCGTCGGGGTGTTTACCCTCCAGGAAGATGGAACCCTCTACGCCGAGTGTAAAGAACACGTAATCGCCGTATACTCCGGGACTGGAAGCGCTTTTGATCCTCCCGTCAAGCCGGAAGAGGCCATCAGCGTCCCGGAGGGCTATATCCCCCAGGATCATGAGCCGAAGCTGACCGGCGACGAACAGTCCATTGTTATTATGGGCAATGGCAATCCGCTCACTATCAGCAAGGTCAATGTCCCCAATCCTCCCGTCGATCCCAATCCTCCCATCGATCCCAATCCCCCCGTCGATCCCAATCCTCCTGTTGATCCCAATCCCCCCGTCGATCCCAATCCTCCTGTTGATCCCAACCCCGGCGGCAGCTCTGGCGGTAGCTCTGGCGGCGGAGGGACCATCAGCACCTACGCCATTACTGTGGAGAAGTCGGAGCATGGCAAAGTGACCTCCAACCGCACCAATGCCAGCAATGGCAGCACTGTCACCCTGACCGTCACCCCGGACAGCGGCTATGTGCTGGATGTCCTGACCGTCACCGACAGCCGGGGGAACGAGATCAAGCTGACGGCCCAGGGCGGCAACAAGTACACCTTCACGATGCCCAGCAGGGCCGTAACGGTAAAAGCGTCCTTTGTTCCTCTGCCGGACGATACGCAAAAGCCCTGCGACGGCGGTGCGGACTGCCCCTCTCGCGGCTTTAGCGACCTGGGGAGCGTGGGGACGTGGTATCACGAGGCAGTGGACTACGTTCTGCGGAATGGTCTAATGGGCGGCTACGGCAACGGCCTGTTTGGGCCGAACGATAACCTTTCCCGCGCCCAATTCGCACAGATACTCTTTAACAGGGAGGGCAGGCCGGTTGTCAACTACCTGCTGCAATACGGCGATGTGGCGGAGGGCGCGTGGTACACCGAGGCCATCCGCTGGGCCATCAGCCGGGGTATTGTGGGCGGCTACGGCAACGGGACCTTCGGCCCCAACGACAACATCACCCGTGAGCAGTTGGCCGTCATGCTCTGGCGGTACGCCGGAAGCCCCGCCGCTACGGATAAGGAGCTGCACTTCACCGACGCGGATCAGGCCAGCGGCTTTGCGCTGGAGGCCCTGCGGTGGGCGGTAGAGAACGGCATCATCAACGGCTACGGCGACGGGCTGCTCGGCCCCCAGGGGCAGGCGACACGGGCGCAGGTGGCGCAGATGCTGAAAAACTTTATTGAGAATCGGGAGCCCGATGCTTAAAAAACTTGTATTTTCTTGAAAGACGCATAGTACCACGAAAGCGGGACGGTGTTTTTCCGTCCCGCTTTCAATATAAGCATTTCCGCAAAAATTGTAGAAATATGTCTCAATTTGAGACGCATTTTGGAAAGAAAGGGGGGACTATCCGACATGATATACAGCGTATTGACCGTGGGATTGTCTGATAAATTGGTTGCGGCCCTGCAAAACTTAATCATCCAGTATGATTTGAACTTCACTACATCCTTGACCACGCGGGAGGCAAACCGCTTATTGGAGCGTCGAGTATTCCATCTTCTGATTATCGGCCTGGACTATCTGCGGACAATCCAGCAAGCCGACTGGCTGACAGATATTCGGCACATCAGCTTTGTGCCGCTTATCGTCCTGTCCGACACCCCGGAGCAAGATATAAATAACATGGTGCAGCTTGGCGCTGATATGTGCATTTCAGGAAAGCCGCCTTTTGCCGCGATTGCCAATCACGCCTGTGCCCAGCTCCGGCGATATACGGAATATAATCATTACAATGACCCGGCACGTACAGAGACTTCTTCTTTTCAAATGGGTGATATATTTATAGACCCGGCCCGGCGCATTGTGAAAGTATGCAGAAGGTTGGTAAATCTCCGCCCACGGGAATTTTCGCTGCTCCTGTACTTCATGCGAAACCCCAACATTGTATTGAACTCTGAGCAAATATGTGAACACGCCTGGGGGATGGAGGGAAGCTATAATCAAGGTGTTTCCCATCCGGTCCGTTTACTCCGGCAGGCTATCGAACCGGACCCGATCAACCCGGTCTATATCAAAACAGTCTATCGGGTTGGCTATTGCTTTACCGCGTATTGTGTCGAAACTTGCGATATGTGTTAGAGCGGTGTTAGCGCATTGTTAGAGTAGTGTTAGAAACGAGTGGTACATTGTCCTTATCACAGAAGAAAGGACGACCACCATGAAACGCTTTTCATTTTTCCACGTCAAGTACATATCGCTGGCAGAACAGGCCGCCGCCCCGGAACAAGGGGCGGCGGCTTCTTTCTATTCGACAGAAAGCGAGCGTTTTTGCAGAGGGGACGGCCAACGCGCTGCCGCTAAAACTGTCGAGGAGTATCTTCTTTCGCCGAATAAAAAAATTCTTTCCAAAAGTTTGGCAAAACACCCCCTGGCACTTGTAATAAGGATAGAGGGGAAAAACAAGCCCCTCCCGGAAAAGGGGGTGACAGCATGAGCATGGAGCAGAACAAGCGGCACACTTTTGACGCCTACTGCAAGCGGCTGGTGAAAAACGAGGCGGTCAACATCCATCTGGAGTATGCCCGCCAGGGGAAACGGGAAGCAGTCTTTTCCGAACTGACCCAGCGGGAGCTGCAAAGTCTCTGCTGCACAGACCGCTACGCCCCGGAACGCCGGGTGTTCACCGTTCTGGATATGGACTTTGAGATTGAGGACGCCGACCTTGTCCGGGCGCTGGCCGCTCTGACCCTGGAGCGGCGGAGTATCGTCCTGCTGGCCTATCTGCTGGAAATGAAGGACGACGAGATCGCCCAAAGGCTCCAGATGAACCGCTCCACCGTACAGTACCAACGCACCAACACCCTGGAAGAACTAAGAAAACTGATGGAGGGATATGAGTATGAATAATTATCGCCGCAACAGCAAGCCCCACAGCCGCCTGCTGCCCTACGCCACCATCCGGGCGGCATCCGAGGGCGACCCCGACGCTGTGAACGCCGTCTTGCGGCACTATGAGGGCTATATCACCCGTTTGGCCATGCGCCAGCTCCATGACGAGTATGGCAATACCTATCTCTGCGTGGACGAGGCTATGCGCCGCAGGCTGGAAATCAAGCTGATTACCGGCATCCTGGCGTTCCGGGCCGCATGAGCGGCCACAGCCCCTACAACATAATCACCAAGGAGGCGGCAGTATGAGAGATATTCCCTATACATCCAAGCTGGACCACGCGGAGGACGGACGGCCCCTGGCCCTGGACTACTTCATTTTGGTAAGAGACGGCGAACCGGAACAGTATGGGATCAAGGTCATTGAGAAAAACAGCGGGGCACAGTCCCTGGCCTTTGATCTGACCACGGAGCCGGAGCGTATCTACACTTTAGCGGACAAGCTCTCCCGGAACAGCGTTACTCCCGCCACTCTGCTGGACATTGTGGACGATTGGCTTTAGTCGGAGGTAGAAATGAACACAGAACAGCTTTTGAGAAATCTCGGCGCTACCGGGAACCTGAAAGGGTTTCGGTATGCCGTCCATATGATCGAATTGGCAGAACAGGACCCGACCGCAGTTACAAAGGTCACAAAGTACCTTTACCCGGAAACAGCCAGACATTTCAATGTTTCCCCAAGTGTTGTGGAGCGCAATCTGCGTACTGTTATCCATATCTGCTGGAGCCGTGGGAACCGGGAGTTTTTTGACGAGGTGGCGGGTACTCGCCTGACATACCAGCCCACCAACGGGATGTTTCTGGATATGGCTGCTGCGTTTCTGCGGCGGCGGGAGGCATAGCTTCCCCAAAAATCTATCCCGGCTGGGGTGAAAAGCCCCAGCCGGGGCCAGAGAAATGCGGCTCAAATTGAGACACATTTCGACACGCCGCCAAGCGGCACGGGCGCACCGTCCCCGGCGCGTCCGTGCGGACTGGCGACAGTCCGGCCCATGCACCTTGAAAACGGAATGACCGACCAAAGAGGATATGTACCCTTTTGAGTATGCCGTCTGCGTGCCTGGGGGATGATACGCCGCTGACGAACCAGGGGCAGGAACGACTTTGGACAGAACGGCAATTTATGAAACAGGGGGTGAAACAGAACGGGAGCATCATTTTCCCTATTCCAAGCGAAACAGCCGGGCCGGTATATTGCCGCATGACGCATATCTCCGGTCCGGCTGACATACCAGGGCCGCGTCCGACAGCCGGGGGCAGCCCTGCATTTTCTACAAGGAGGCCGTGCAATGGAGAGGGATAATTTTTCCAAGAGAGCAGATCAATCCGCAGAACAGCCGAAAGTGGTTTATATTGGCGGCTGTAAGGTCACTGTCAGATACCGCGGGCAGAAAAATCCGTCTGCGGTCAAACGTATCAAGGACACGCTGATTGCTGGCACGACTGCCGGGAAAAGCTGATTTTTTGCATTTTTTGTTGAAATATGAGATAATAATGGTGTAGTAGACGGCACCTTGAAAACAGAATATTTCTGGCCGCCATATATACACCGTTCACTCGGAAAGTGAGGAGTATATTATGGCAGAGCAAATGATACAGAATATCAGCGGCATCACTGGCGGAGAAGCGCAAGTCCATGTAAGACGGGTTGTTTGTCTGTATCGGGTGTCCTCGGTGGGACAGGTAGAGAAGGATGATATTCCCATGCAGAAGCAGTCCTGCCGGGAGTTTGTTCAGAGACAAACTGGTTGGGAGATTGTTAAGGAGTTTTCCGAGAAGGGCGTATCCGGTTTTAAGAAGTCCGCAAAGGACAGGGACGCCATTCAGGAAATCCAGAAGCTGGCCCTGCAAGGCGGGTTTGACATCCTGCTGGTGTTCATGTTTGACCGGCTGGGCCGCAGGGACGATGAAACGCCTTTTGTGGTGGAGTGGTTTGTCAAGCAGAATATCGAAGTGTGGAGTGCCATGGAGGGCCAGCAAAGATTTGACAATCACGTTGATAAACTGCTGAATTACATCCGCTACTGGCAGGCGTCCGGGGAGAGTATCAAGACCTCTATGCGTGTTAAGACACGGATTGAACAGTTGACCCAAGAGGGCCACTTTACCGGCGGACGCGCGCCTTTTGGCTACCGGGCCGAAAAGACAGGCCGCATGAACAAGAAAAATCAGGACGTGCGAGACCTCGTGATAGACCCGGAGGACGCGGAGATCGTCAAGCTGATTTTTCAGAAATATGTCTATGAGGGTTACGGGGCGCTCCGTCTTTGCCGCTATTTCAGGGAGCAGGGCATACGAAGGAAGGACGGCGGCGAAGTGACCGTGGGCATGATTAACAGGGCTGTGAAAAACTCCATCTACATCGGTGTCATCCACAGAGGTGACAGTAAATCGGAAGTGCTGCCGGACCTGAAAATCATTGACGAGGAATTGTTTTTCAGGGCGTTGGAAATTGCCGGTGAGCGGAAGGTGCAAAAACGGGAAGTCCCCCTCACTACAAGAGGCCGGTCCCTTTTGGTGGGAAATGTCTATTGCGGCTGCTGTGGGGCGCGTCTCATGCTGGCAACCTCCGGCCACAAGTATCAGAAGAAGGACGGTACTGTAAGCACAAGCACCTGTTCCAGCTATAAGTGCTACAACAGGACATTCGCCCCTGGGAAATGTGACGGGCAGACTTCTTTCAGTGTTGAAAAGCTGGACAACCTTGTGGAGCAGATCATCCGCATCCAGCTGTCGCAAATCCAAAAGGCCCCGCCCCAAACGCTGCTTGCGAAGCAGAGAAGCCGGGAAGTTGACCTTGCCAAAATGAAAGCGAAGCGCCTGCATGACGAGTACGAACAGAAGCAGAGGGCTTATCAGGATTTACGAGCCGAGACGCTGAAAGTTATCCAGGGCAACAGCCGTTTCAGCGCCGACCTGCTGAACAGCCTGATGGACGAAACCGCCGCCCAGCTGAAGGAGCTGGAAAGCCAGATGCAGGCGGCAGAATTGGAAGTACGGGAAACCGTGTCCAGCGCCGAGCAGGTACAGAAGGAATACACTCAGCTGATGAATTGGGCCGAGCTGTATGACAACTGTTCCCTTGAAGCAAAGAAAATGATTGTGGCTCAGTTTGTGAAAGCCGTCCGCGTCAAGCGGGGCTATGAGTTGGATATTGAGTTCAACGTATCCTTCGAGGAATTTCAGGCTCTTTATCTGGAGCCGGAGGAAAAGGGCCGTAAACGCAAAAGAGCCGGGGAAATCTTGGCCCTTGCGGAGTGCGCTGGATAGGTTCCCCGGCTGATTAGGGTGCTTTTAAGAAGTTCACCCGTTCCATTTTTGGTTGGTACGAATACCTGCAAACGTACTAACTAAAAAAATATTTGTTGCTATAACCGTACTGTTCGGCGTGCCACTCCGCAAAGATGTTTCGGAAGGGCATGAAATCGTCCTCGCCCTTGGCGGTGTCGATGCCCTCGGCCACGGCGATCAGCCGGACGCCCTGCTCCCGCAACTGCTCTAAAAACAGCCCCACGCGCAAGTGGTCGCGGCCCAATCTGCTCATGTCTTTAATCAGGATTTGGCCCACATTGCCGCGCTCGATGTCCTCCATAATCTGCAAAAATCCGGGTCTGTCCCAGCGTGTGCCGCTCCACCCGTCATCGGTTCTGTGGACAAAGTTGGTGAAGCCGTTCCGGGTCGCGTATTCCTCCAGGTACTCCTTTTGATGCTCAATGGACAGGGACTCGTTTTCCCGCCCGTCCTCGTGACTTAATCTCTCGTAAAGGATAGTCAGCTTGTTGTCGTTCATGGTTCCCTCTTTCCGGCTGTCCGGCGCTGCGGTTCTCGGTGTCGTTTTCACTGTTTCACCGCGTCCCTTTCAATCAGGCGTACCAGCTTATCGCTCATGGTTTCCCTGCTCGTCCTGCTGAAATGAACGCTCACCTTGTAGGTCGTGGAGCCAATCCGCTTTGTGATGTGCAGCGGCCTGTCGGTGCGTTCAATCGTCCTGTCTGCTGTTACTGCCGGCATAGGATTAGCCCCCTTTCCATATTCGGTTGTCTGTGATATACTACCGTCAAAATCACCTTGGCGCGTCCTTTCCCGCGCCCCTGTGCCGCCTGCGGCCTGACTGCCTGTTGTTTTCGGGGTGTCCCCGTTCCTTTACGATACACTCCTTTAGGACTGTTCAGCAACTTCCGGTTCGCTGTGGTGCCAATTAGAAAACCAAAATGCCTATATTTACATTCAAAATAAAAGTACGGATATCCGTCGGGATATCCGTACTTTTATCTATTTAAGCAGTTTGGGATAGTCTGTCTTCCCGTTTACCACACGATAGATGGTCACCGTATCATCAATAAGCCGGTAAACCGCAACATAGGTCTTTGTCAGCACCAGCTTCCGGTAGTTCAGCGCCGCCAGCTCCGGATCAGGGTGGATCGGCCCCAGCATCGGAAAGTCCTGAAGCCGTCCGATCTGCTCACGGATGGAACGATAGACCTCCCTGGCAGACGCCGGGCCAACCTGTTCGGCGTGGAACCGGACGATCCCCAGGATGTCCGTCTCTGCCGGATGCAGGTACGCCAGTTTATACCTTGCCATTCAGCAGCGCCTCCACCTTGGCGTCCAGCGCCTCCTGTGTGACAGCCGGCGCCCCAGCCAGACGCGCCGCCTCAGCCGCCAGGATGCTTGCCCGGTGCGCCAGCATCTTCTCCCGCTCCTCATACGCCTCAATGCTCATATAAACGCCATCGGCCTCGCCCTTGTTGGTGATGAAGATCGGTTCGCCGGACTCACGAGCCAAAAGTGAGATCTGCAAATATTCGTTGCGCAATGCGGTGGACGGTCTGATCGTCATATCTGCTCCCCCCTGTGATTTTTATACCCTTAGTATATCATCTTCCTGATAGATATGCAAGCCCATAAAGGTGCGATCCGAAACAGCGGGATGAAGCACAGAGAAAAGAGATCTACCGCTCCGTGATGTTCAGCCGACGCAGGGAGGCTTTCAACGCAAGAACGGTGTCGGTGATCAGCTTGACTTCCTCATCGCTGCAATCCGCTACCAGCTCCCCCAGCCAGCTGTCCCGCACAGGCCGGGCCTGCTCCACGTCCATGCATAGCAGCTCGTCCATGGAGCATCCCAGAGCGTTGACAATATCCACCGTGACCTGAAGGCTGGGGATACTGTTGCCGGTCTCAATGTGGCTGATATGCGTGACCCCTACCCCAGCGGCCTCCGCCAGCTTCTCCTGCGTCAGTTTCTTCTCCAGGCGTACCGCACGAATGCGCAGCCCAACCGTTTTATAGTCAATCATACCGCAAGTATCCCCCGAATTTTTAGATACTTGTATTGTAAGTGCAATCTGGCTATGTTATAATAACCCGTAAGTGCAACAGACTTTATAAGCATAGTTGCGGAGAAAAATCTGACAAGGATATGGAGAAAAATGAGTACCTGCTTTTTCATTGGTCACCGGGATGCTCCAGACAGCATACTCCCCTCCCTGTCCGCCGCGATAGAGACACGCATCGTGGAGGATGGCGTGGATCAGTTTGTGGTTGGCAATTATGGTAGGTTTGACTTGCTGGCGGCACAGGCCGTCCGGAAGGCGAAGAAGCAGCACCCGGATATCCTGTTGTTCTATCTGCGGCCCTACCATCCAGCGGAGCGGTCCTTTACTCCCGCCGGTTTCGACGGCTCCTTTTATCCGCCAGGGATGGAGACAGTCCCGCGGAAGCTGGCAATCGTCCGGGCCAACCGATACATGGTGGACAACAGTCAGTTCCTCATCGCCTACGCCCGATACACGGTCAGCAATGCGTGGGAGCTGGTGGAGTACGCCATGAAAAGAGAGAAAAAGGGGCTGATTCATGTAAAAAATCTGGCGAGGGTGTCTGAGTATAGTGTCCTTGTATAGATACTTTTTCTCGATTTTTGTATTCCATTTCTCGTTGCAACCAGCAAAGTTGCGCGATAGTTGGTAGAAAAAGCAGAGTGAGTTTGCTATAGTATAATCGCTGATAGGCCTACCGCAAATTTGTAATCAGAAGGAGTGTCACTATGAAATTCTTACCAGCGAAGATTGCTATATGTGTTCTCATTCTTTGCATCATTGTTGCAGGATGGGGCGTTATCATCCCTTACGGAATCATTGTGGGAGTTCTCTATATTTCCTATTTGCTGATAAAAGCCCTAAGAACTTATAACAAATCAAGTGAGGTGCGCGAAGAAAAGAGAGTATCCAAGAAAGCATTGGGAGAAGTAATCAAAAATCATCGAACCAATAACAAAATGACACAGGAGTTTGTGGCGGAATATTTAGGGGTCAGCCGACAGGCGGTGTCAAAATGGGAAGGCGGTATTTCTGATCCCAGCACATCAAACCTGATAGCTTTGGCGAAGCTGTTTGATACCACTCCAGAAGACCTATTAAAAGAAGCAAGAGAGTCGTAGGTTTGGCGGATTGGTTTGGTTATACCATCTGTAGAAAATTTTTTGAAAACTGATGTAAGGTTTGCCTGCCTTTTGCTGTCTTATAGGGTGAAGGGACCTTCAAAAGGCAGAGAGGTGGGATCGCATGGAAGATCGCCAGATTATAGAGCTGTACTGGCAGAAGAACGCGGACGCTATATCCGAGACATCCAGCAAATACGGGGCCTACTGCTTCACCATAGCGGATCACATTCTGAACAACGCGGAGGACTCCGAGGAGTGCGTCAACGACACCTGGCTCCACGCCTGGAACGCGATGCCGCCCCAAAAGCCCAACGTGCTTCGGATGTTCCTGGCAAAGATCACCCGCAACCTGTCCGTCAACCGATTCAACGCCCGCGGCGCGGAGAAACGCGGCGGCGGGGAGATCATTCTTGTTCTGGATGAACTGGCGGACTGTCTGGCCGGCGGGACGGATGCGGAGGCGGCATACGAGGTCAAGGAGCTGGAGGAGTGTATCCGGCGCTTCGTTCGGAGTCTGCCGGAGCGGGACGGGAATGTGTTTGTGTGCCGGTACTTTTTCACGGAGCCGGTGGCCTCTATCGCTGGACGGTACGGCCTGACAGAAGACCACGTTGCGGTGATCCTCAGCCGAACCCGAAAGAAGCTCAGAGTCAAATTTGCGAAAGAGGGGTATTTATGAGGAGCATAGACCTATACACTGCTATGCGAGTAGTGGATGACGATATTCTGGAGCGTAGCGAAAATGCCGCTTATAGGCAGAAAAAGAATGGCTGGCTGAAGTGGGGGGCTACGGCGGTGTGCTTTGGCTTGCTCATCACAGTGGCATTGACAACGTTGCCGGGCATTTTGCAGAGGTCGGAAAAGATTCCCACTCCTGGCCCTGGGCCTGCGGTCAGTAGCCTGATTCCTCTTTTTTACTATATGAAAGAAATGAACCTGGAAGCAAGAGAGATTGTTGCTCCCCACCTTTTTGATGAAAGCGAGATGCCGGTTGTTACAGAGGAACAGATAATAACGACCATTAAAAATAATACAGCAGTACAAGGGACTGTTACTTCCTTAAACAGTGTTTGTGTGCAGGATTCCGACACAGCATGGTATATCACCACCATGACGATTGCAGTGGAGGAAGTGTTGAGCGGAACTGCTGATTCAGAGGTTCATGTTGTTTGCGCAAGCAATTCCAACGAAATATTAGACGCAGACATGGTTCCAGCCCCTGGGTTATCTGGATGTCACGAAGGAATGCATTCTGTATTTGTTTTGAGGGAAATTCATAATGAGCCTTGGTCGATTGCTGGAACCGAAATTTATCCAACCTCGTTGGGTAATTACTTTGTCCTGTATCAACTGGAGCGCAATGATGATACACTAACATTCGTAGAACAAAATATCACAGTCAGCCTTTATGATATTTCTGACAAGGGCAGCGTCTCCGCTGAATACCCCGAGACCACCATCGTCCCAGGCTTTGACCTGGACGAACCCGGCGAACCAGTTGCGCCATAAATAGATACAACTCCCCTCTATTCCATGCAAAACTTAATTTTTCACGTCATTTGCCGATAATAGATAAGAGGTTATATACCTGAACCATGCCCAGATTCCGGGAACGGGAGGTACAGCCGATGCTGGTCTATTATCTGCAAATGCTCGACACACCGGAGGAAAAGGTGAAGTTTGAGCAGATATATCTGAAATACCGGGGCCTTATGTACCAGGTAGCGGACGGCATCCTGCACAACCGCCAGGACGCGGAGGACGCGGTGCATAACGCTTTTTTGCGAATCATCAAAAAATTTTCCAGGTTTCAGAATACTCCGGCCAAGGATCTGGCCCCGCAGGTTGCGGTCATCGCCAGAAATGAAGCCATTTCGCTCCAGAGGAAGCAGAAGGGAGAAGCCCCGCTGGAGGATTGGGACGGCCTTGCCGAGCCGTCGGAGTCCATCAGCGACTACCATGCGCTGGTGGACAACTTTGCCCGGCTTCCCCGGACCTACCGGGCCGTCATGGAGATGAAACTGCTGTCCGGGTACTCCGATGGAGAGATCGCCGCCAAGCTGGGCCTGAGTAAAACGGCGGTCAGTACCCGGATCAGCCGGGGACGCCGGCTTCTGCGGGATATTGTGGAGCGGGAGGGGTTCTTGTTGGAGGCGTAGAATGTCCTCCGCGCCAAAAGGCCGCAAAATTTTTTCAGATACTTTGGGTTTTTCTGTGAGAATCCGCCTCCTCACCGCGTTAAGCATAGTGAGGGGCGGATTTTTGCTTAGCCCGTAAAGGAACCAGGATATGGGCGTCAAAGCTCAGAGAAAATTTTTTCAAAAATTTTTGAAAATCCTGTGAGAATCCGGCCTCTCGCTGTGTTACTCATAGTAGAGGGGGATTTTGTGGCTGCCGGGCAGTCACGCCCCAGTGCGATACAACGAGAGAGGAGGGATTCCCATGACAGATCAGGCGTTGGATGACCTGGCCCGCCGGGTAATGCTGGACGCGGCCCGTCTGGAGTACGGTGATCTTCTGGAGGAACTGCCGGAGCATGACTTTTCCCCGGAGTTTGAGCGAAAGATGAAGCATCTGATTCGGCAGGCTGACCATCCTGCCCGGCACAGATTGCTGCGGACCGGGCAGCTTGTCGCGGCGCTGGTAGCGCTCCTGCTGCTGCTCACAGTGGCAACCGCCGCCGCTGGCTATGATATATGGCGGATGCTGGCCGAGTGGACGGCAGAGCAGATCACCCTCGCACCGGGGCAGATCGAATACATAGACCCGGACGACCTCCATATCCCGGAGGAACCGGGAGAGTATACCGATCTCCAGGAGGCGCTGACAGCCTATGGTATAAATCGTCCTGTGGTTCCGAAATGGCTGCCGGAGGAGTTTGTGCAGATCCACTTAGATATAGAGGCGGCAGCGAAAGGTAGTCTCATCATATTTTATGCTTTGTATCAGTGGGAAAAAAATCCTTTGGTGATCCAAGTAAATATTTACCTGGAAGACGAAGAACGTGTATATGATAGTTTCGGAAATTTCCAAAAGGATGAAGGGGACCCAATTCCCTACGAAGCGGGGGGCATCACACATCTGCTTACTACCAATGCTGGACGCCCTGTGGCACTCTGGGCTAACGGTCCGGCAGAGTGTGTCATTAGCGGCGACATCACTATGGACGAACTGAAGCAGATGATTGATTCTATTTACGAGTAACAAGGAGCGTCAGCAGGACGCAATCAATAATAAGGAGGTCATCCCATGACAATCACACAGATGGTACAAAACCGCCAGCAGCAGCGCATCGGAGAGCTGGCCCAGAAGCAGCAGGGCAAGCCCCATGTCAATCCCTACGGCACTCCGGGATGAGCCTGAACGACGCCGGCGACTACCGCAAGATGGTCCCCGTGGACGAGGGCGTGGTGCAGCAGGTCAAGCAGATCGCCTTCGACCACATGAAAAACGGCTACGGGGTCAGCGACGGCGAGGACATCAGCAAGGTCATCCGGGACTATGCCTGTTCCCTGCCGCCGGAACAGCGGCTGAGTGCTTCCTGGACGCTGAATGAGATCTTCCACAGCGAGGCCACCCGGCTGGGTGAGTTTGTCCACCAGCAGGACCCCAGCTGGGACTGGGGCAAGCCCTTTGACACCAGCATCCTGGACGGCTACCGGCAGGGCGTGGATATGCAGGCATAGTGTCTGAAACCTGTTATACACATGATTCCTTGATTTTTATTAGAACGATCCACCAAGCACAGCCTACAGGTCTACTACAAAAAACCGGTCATTCATTTCAAACTCATAGAAAGGAGGCTTGTATAATGTCTATGCCAACCATTCTTCCTACAGGTCAGCTCCATCCAGACTTGTTCGCGGTGGTAGAGGATACTCTTCACTTGTCCCTGATGTCGGTAGGGTCTGGCAATGCCTTCCATAGCTGGCACGTGGAGACGGAGAACGGCATCACCTCCATCTACGCCCGAGACGTGCTGGTATCGCCCCTGTATTCCAGCGGAGACACTGAGCTGGAAATCCCCCTGAAGGGAGTGCAGGAGGTATGGCTGGGCGGAAGGTCCGGGCAACTGGTGTGGCAGAACGGGGTGCAATCTCCCCACTGGCTCTGGAGTTGATGGATGCCCGCGCCCCTCACTGCGACGACCTCGCCGCCCTGTCCCGCATTGCGGAAATTCTGCACCTCCCTGACCGTCTGGGCAGTTATACCATCAGTTCGCAAACCAGCAAGCACCCCTATGAATGTACACTGGAGTCGGCGGAACGGCCCACAGACGAACAACTCAGTCTTGTGACCTGCTATAATCTCCTTACCCTGGCGCTGGTGGACAATCTGGAGGACTCACTGTTCAAGCGTCCCGCTTACGGGGATTCCCCAGAACTGAGTATGACCGTCAACATCGGGATGATGCTGGACGGCGTGAACGAGACGGTCCTGCCCGCTCTGGTGGAGGAGTACAACGCCGCCAACGGCGCTGACTGGGAACCCAAGGCCAGTATCAAGGACTACACCCGTTCCCCGGCAGATCTTCAGCGGCTGTTGATGATCCTGGATTCCTTCTATGACACCGGCCTGACTACGAGAGGAAGTTGACCATGAAAAGACAAATTGCCCTGTTGCTGGCGGCGGTTCTGCTGCTTCTGCCCTGATCCGCTCCTTCCGATACCCCATTGTGGTGACTTCCGAAGCGATCCTTTCGTTGCTCATGCCGTTCTTATACATTTCATCAAAAACCCATAAGGTTTTCGCTGCTTCATCCACCAGACCGCAAAACAAAGCGGAAGGATCGTTTGTATATCCAAAGTCCAGACCGAAAGCAGACTTGACGCTTGCCATCTGCCTGATCTCGTCAATGTCGAAAGCCTTTTCTTCCCAGTTCTCAAAAATAAGCCCGTCAACAATGCCCCAGTCACC
>OFGZ01001083.1_pt1 | contig 15978 bp, 10 predicted proteins | sample 1521871 | NCBI WGS metagenome assembly OFGZ01 (sample SAMEA3504091, study PRJEB24116) | mouse gut metagenome | biome: mouse gut; feature: mouse-associated habitat; material: faeces | place: Denmark | collected 2011
GAGCCATCCATCGGACTGCACCAGCGCGACAACGTAAGACTCATCAATAGTCTCAAGCAGTTGCGTGACAATGGCAATTCCATAATAGTGGTTGAACATGACAAAGACATTATGAAGGAGGCCGACTATGTGGTAGACATCGGTCCCGGCGCGGGACACCACGGAGGAGAAGTGGTGTATCAGGGCTCGCCCGAAAAAATGCTTGAGACCGATACTCTTACCGCATCGTACCTGAATGGTGCCCGGGAGATAGCGATTCCGGAGAAACGCCGCAAAGGCAATGGCAGATTTTTGAAAATCAGGGGAGCGACCGGTCACAATCTCAAGAATACCGATCTATCCCTCCCTCTCGGAATGTTTGTATGTGTCACCGGAGTAAGTGGCAGCGGAAAGTCATCGCTTGTCAACGGCACGCTGCAGCCGCTCCTGAGCCAGAAATTCTATCGGTCGCTTCAGGAACCGCTTCCTTACAAAGAGGTGGATGGAATTGAACATATCGACAAGGTAGTTACCGTGGACCAGTCTCCGCTCGGACGCTCGCCGAGATCGAATCCGGCTACATATACGGGTGTGTTCTCCGACATACGCAAACTCTTCGTGGAGCTTCCGGAGTCCAAAATAAGAGGATATAAACCTGGCCGCTTCTCGTTCAATGTCTCCGGCGGACGCTGCGAGGCATGCAGAGGCAACGGGTACCGTACGATAGAGATGAATTTTCTTCCCGATGTGCTCGTGCCTTGCGAGGAATGCCACGGCAAGCGGTACAACCGCGAGACCCTTGAAGTAAGATACAAAGGAAAATCCATTGCCGATGTTCTTGAAATGACAGTCAGTCAAGCCGTTGAATTCTTTGAGAATGTACCTTCCATACTCCGTAAGATCAAAGTGCTTCAGGATATAGGTCTCGGATATATAAAACTTGGCCAGCCGTCAAGCACGCTTAGCGGCGGAGAGAATCAACGGGTGAAACTCGCTACGGAACTTGCTAAACGCGACACGGGACGGACCCTCTTTATTCTTGACGAACCGACTACCGGTCTTCATTTCGAGGATATCCGGGTTTTGATGAAAGTGATCGATAAACTTGTGGACAAAGGAAACACAATGGTGGTGATCGAGCATAATCTAGATGTGATCAAATGCGCTGACCATATCATAGACCTTGGTCCTGGCGGCGGTCGGGAAGGAGGCAGGATAATTGCGGAAGGCACACCCGAAGAGGTTGCCCTGAAAGACACTCCGACAGCAATATTCCTTCGTGAGGAACTCAAAAGCAAATGATAGGGGAGACTCCGAAATAGCGATGAAAATCGCCAGCATGCCAGTTACAGCAAAAAGAGCAGCGGAAATTTATACCGCTGCTCTTTTTGTTCGTTATAATAAGAGAATAATCATTTCACGATTACCCTTTCTGATTTTCCATTCTCAACCTTGATCATAAAGCGTCCACTTTCAGGATTTGAAATGCGGTAGCCGTTGATGTCATAGTACACTGAGCTGTTATGCTTGTCATTACCGAAGTCTGAAACGCCCGATCCAACCTGATTCCCGACTCTGATATCAGTTACCATTATATAGAATCCGCCGGAAATATACTTTCCGCAAAGTGCGAACTGGATGTCCTGTCCTTTGTATGGGGACAGGTCGAATTCTGCATCTTTCTGGTCAGTTGTCATGCCTTTGACAGTTCCGATAGTTTCTGCCCCGGTCGGGCTGACCACTATAACCGACAACTCATTATCGGAATCTCCGAGCGTACTGTATTTGAAACTGATTTTCGTTTCTTCATCCTCAGGAATGGCTATTGAACCACTATATAAGGAGGCCTGTGCCGTGACTGCACTTCCCTTGAAACGTGCGCATCCAACGCCGAGATTCTCGTCATGGATTATATACTCCCATGTGGCTCTGTATTTTTCATCTGAGCTGATATAGAAGGGGTGAGTGGGGCTGGCTCCCGGAAATGTCTCTTCGAAAGGAGTTTTATATGACTCACCGGCTGTCAGACCATGTAATTCAGCAACAAGTGATTCACCACCGGTGGTGACGGCATATACATGCAGCGAGTAGAAATCCTGAACAGCATCAGGGGCGCAGATATCGAACTCAAACTCTGAATCCTCTATATCCTCATAAGTATTTACTAAATTCTCACCTTTCCATACCTCCACTTTCGATTTTACAAGCGATGGATCGAGAGCAAATCCTGTAATGTCTCTGGACGGTTTCTTCCATGAAGCCTTGACACGTCCCGGAGATATCTGGACTGCTTCCAGTTCAGTCACGGGGTCCGGTAGTCCGACACCGACTTTGACTATCTCCTGAACAAGGTTGGATGTACCGCTTTCGTTGACGGCTCTGACACCGTACGTGTTGTTTCCGTTAGCAGGATTCTTGTCAATATATGTATATATACTGCCGGGAACAGGCGTCTCGATAGTATGGATGACCTCTTTACCACGAATAAATTCCATTGATAAAAGTGATGCGATCGGATCTCCATTTGCATCGATGGCGGGAGCTTTGGCAGAAAGTTCCACCTCAAGCTTTCCTGTTTGGTCGGGGATCAGAGTGAAATCTGTCGGAACAGAAGGCATCTGGCCAGAGGCGGCTTCCGTAACCGAGAAGTCGTAGACCGCGGTGATTGCCGACGAATATTTGTCGGCATTGTCATAAAACCCTATATAATAAGTTCCTGTGGTTTCCGGTTTTATTTTGCATTCCAGAATCATCCCGGCACTTTCTTCGAGAAAACCTTTTCCGAAATAGAAATACATCGCCAAGGCCTCGGTTGTCATGGCTTCCGCAGTGGGTTCGGTACCATAGAATATCCCCAGATATTCGCGCGCCGTATTTGTCAGCGCGTAATGGTAAGTAACGATGTACTCTTTTCCACCCTCGAGACTTATAGCGGGACTTATAAGCCAGCTGTCCTTGGTTTCGATTGAACCACCGCTGTATATCGAGTTGGAACATACGCAGTTGCGATATCCATATACTGGAGCCTGGTGGGCTTCGACATACTTGAAACGGACGCGGTCTGAATGTGCAAGAACAGACCATTCCTGAAGACAATCCGCATCGTTGAAGTCATGTACATACGGCACGACTTCGGCAGCTAAACTTGACATTGAGGCAAGCAGCAATGCAGAAACTGTTGTAAAAAAATGCTTCATAGACTGTTTTTTATAATTAAACTAATTTTTTTATGAGTTTAAATATTAGACTCGGCGCAAAAGTAACAATAGAATTCGAAATAAACAAATCTTATGGCAATTTTGAAAAAAATATGAATGTATTTGTAGCGATTTGCATGGATTTAAAAGAATGCTGATAGTAGCTCGCCTACAAGCATACATTTGCGAAATAAACGGATATCGGAACATAATCGGGATTATGTTAAATAGGATTGGAATCCGGCAGATTCCTCGATCCTCTCCTTTGCTCTTCAGGAATTTCCAAATTTAAAAGTATTGTGGTGTTGATAAAATAATCCAATTTTTTTAGCATAATGCAGCAACTATTATTATTTTTGTAATTTGAAAATTCAAACCATGAGTAAGGCACAGTTCACACATCTTCATGTACATTCTCAGTACAGTCTGCTTGACGGCAAGGCTTCTATTCCGGAACTTGTAGACAAGGCGATTGCCGACGGAATGCATGGAATCGCGCTTACCGATCACGGAAACATGTTCGGGATCAAGGAATTTTTCAATTACGTGGAGAAAGTGAACGGCAAATTGCCGGATGATTCCAAGTTCAAGCCTATTTTCGGATGCGAGATGTATGTGGCGCGCAACAAGATGACCGATAAAAAGGACAAGACCGACAATGGTTATCACCTTATTGTTCTGGCTAAGAACGAGAAAGGTTATCATAATCTATGCAAACTTGTAAGTCATTCATGGACAGAAGGATATTACTATAAGCCCCGTACCGACCGCGAGGACCTCGCCGCGCATAGGGAGGGACTGATTGTTAGTTCGGCATGCCTCGGAGGAGAGGTCCCGCAGTTTATCATGCATGATGAGCTGGAGAAAGCCGAAGAACGCATTTTATGGTACAAGGAGACGTTCGGTGATGATTATTACATAGAACTTCAGCGTCACCAGACGTTTAAAGAAAATGCCAATCGGGATGTATTTGTGGAGCAGACCAAGGTTAACGAACATCTTATTAAGTTGGCTAAGAAGCATAATATAAAGCTGATAGCCACTAATGACGTTCATTTCACATACGAAAACGACGCTGAAGCCCACGACCGGCTTATCTGCGTGTCGATGCAGAAGTCGTTCTATGAGCCCCGACTGCACTATACCAAGCAGGAGTGGCTTAAGACCCCTGGTGAGATGGCTGAAATATTCAAGGATATCCCGGAGGCCATATCCAATACCCAGGAGATTCTTGACAAGGTCGAGTTTTTCTCGCTCAACCACTCCCCTATCATGCCTTTCTATGAGATCCCCGAAGAATTCGGCACGGAGGAGGAATATAGGAAAAAATATACCGAAAAAGACCTGTTTGACGAATTCACACAGGATGAAAACGGCAATGTGGTGCTGTCGGAAGAGGAAGCCAGAGAAAAAATCGAGCGACTTGGAGGATACGACAAAATATACCGGATAAAATTCGAGGCAGATTACCTTGCTAAACTTACCATGGACGGTGCTAAGGAACGCTATGGAGATCCGGTGCCCGATGATGTGGCAGAGCGGCTCAAATTCGAACTGTACATCATGAAGACCATGGGATTTCCGGGATATTTCCTTATTGTCCAGGATTTTATAAACACCGGTCGCAAGAAGCTCGGAGTCAGCATCGGTCCGGGACGTGGTTCCGCTGCAGGTAGTGCCGCCGCTTATTGCCTCGGTATCACGCAGATAGACCCAATCAAGTATGATCTTCTTTTCGAGCGTTTCCTGAATCCCGACCGAATATCTCTCCCTGATATAGATGTCGACTTCGATGATGACGGGCGCTATGAGGTGTTGAAATACGTCACCGAGAAATATGGAGCCGAAAAAGTGGCACATATCATCACTTTCGGTACGATGGCCACAAAAATGGCCATCAAGGATGTGGCTAAAGTTCTTGAAGTGCCTTTGGCTGAGGCAAACAGGCTTGCGAGACTTGTTCCCGACCGTCTCCCGGACGTCAATGGGAAGTCGCCGAAAGTAAATTTCAAGAATTGCCTTAAATATGACAAGGCATTTTCCGCAGAACAGCAGAATCCGGATGAAAAGATCCGGGAGACAATGAAATACGCCGAACAGCTTGAGGGCAACGTCCGTAACACCGGCGTACACGCCTGCGGAGTGATTATCTGCCGCGATGACATTACCGACTGGGTCCCGGTGTCGATGGCAACCGATGCAGACGGCGAAAAGGTGCTCACCACTCAATACGAAGGGAGCATAATCGAGGACACAGGTCTGATCAAGATGGACTTCCTCGGCCTGAAGACGCTGTCAATAATCAAGGAAACCATCTACAACATCAAGCATCGACATGGAATAGACCTTGATATCGAGAATATCCCGCTCGATGACAAGGCCACCTTCGACCTTTACTGCAAGGGCAACACTACTTCGACTTTCCAGTTTGAATCTCCCGGCATGCAGAATTCGCTTCGCAGTCTGCAACCGAGCAAATTCGAAGACCTGATAGCCATGAATGCGCTGTACCGCCCTGGTCCTATGGATTACATACCGACCTTTATCGCGCGTAAACATGGGGAAGAGCCGATCGAGTATGACATTCCTTGTATGAAGAAATATCTCGAGGAAACATACGGAGTGACTGTCTATCAGGAGCAGGTGATGCTTCTTTCGCGTCAGCTTGCCAACTTCACCCGAGGCGAGAGCGATATGCTTCGAAAAGCAATGGGTAAGAAGCAGATCGACAAGATGCAGAAGCTGAAGAAGAAATTCATGGAGCAGGGACAGGCCAACGGTCATGCCGAGGCAACGCTTGAGAAGATATGGGTCGATTGGGAGAAGTTTGCCTCATACGCTTTTAACAAGAGCCATGCCACATGTTATAGTTGGGTGGCCTACCAGACCGCATACCTGAAAGCCCATTATCCTTCTGAATATATGGCGGGAGTGATGTCGCGCAACGTAACGGCCACCGACAAGCTCCGAAAGGTGATGGACGAGTGTCGCAGGATGGGACTCCGGGTACTCGGTCCGGACATCAACGAGTCGCTGGAAAAATTCGGTGTGAACAAACAGGGGGACATCCGCTTCGGACTCGCTGCCATTAAGGGTGTGGGAGCTAATGCTGTCAATGCCATAATCCAGGAGCGAAACGCCAACGGAATGTTCAAGGATATCTACGATTTTGTGGAGCGGGTCAATCTTAGCGCCTGCAACCGGGGGGCCATCGAAAACCTTGCCATGGCAGGAGCTTTCGACTGCTTCGGACTACGGCGCGAGATGTTTGTCCACGAGGTGTTCGATTCCACATGGACCGACATCCTTGTGAAGTACGGACAAAACATACAGAACGACAAGAATTCACTACAGATGAGCCTTTTCGGCGAACTCGAACCTATCGAGACGGCTCGGCCGCCCTACCCCGACTGTGTGCCCTGGAGCAGTATGGCTCTCCTCGACAAAGAGAAGGAGATGGTGATGATGTATCTCTCGGCACATCCTCTCGATCCGTACTATATGGAGATCACATACGGGTGTAACACCACGTGCGAAGACTTCAAGGATGCCGAGCGTGCGGGCAATAAGGTGACAATGGCCGGACTCGTAACCAAAGTCTCGACCAAGATGTCAAGAAAAGGCACTGAATTCTCGATAATAGAACTGGAAGATTTCAGCGGCAAGGCAGAAATCCGGCTTTTCGGAAGGAATCATCAGACTCTCAGGGAAAAATTTCGCGAGGGAGAACCGGTCTATCTCAAGATAAGTTATATGGAGAGCCGGTTCAATCCCGATCGGATAGATGTAAGTTTCGATGAAATACATCCTCTTGAGGATATGAAAGGTAAAATTGCCAACGCGATCATGCTTTTCATTGACATGCAGTACAAGGACAAAGACTTTTTCCAGTCAATCACCGGAATAAAGGACAAATCGCGTCCTGGCGATCTTTACATAGATCTGGTGGATTCCGGTAAAAAATGCAATGTAAGAGTGCACGCGAGGAAAAAGATTCCGTTGAACAAGGAACTTGTCGATCTGCTTGAAAACAATGGAATCCGCTTTAAGATGGCTACAATATAAACACTGTAAAATTCACTATAATTCTTTAAATTAAGAGAAAAATGGCAATTCAATTCAATGACCAGACAGCTAAAGAGGCAATAGCCTCCGGCAAAGTAGTGGTAATCGATTTCTGGGCCACATGGTGTGGCCCCTGCATCAAGCTCGGTCCCGTTGTGGAGGAACTGGCAGAGAAGTATGCCGACCGCGGCGTAGTAGTAGGCAAACTCAACATTGATGAGGATTCGGAGATTGTAGCCGAAAACCGTGTGCGCAACATTCCCACTGTACTCTTCTTCAAGGATGGAGAAGTCAAGGCGCGCAGCGTGGGTCTCGTGAAGCTCTCCGATCTGGAGTCTCACCTTCTCCCCCTTCTCGGATAATCCTAATCCCGGAAAAGTGTAAAGGGCAGGTTTCTTATTCTGTCCTTTATTGTTTATCTGTTAGTCTGAATACATTTTTTGCGAACATGACGAGGGGTCTGCCAAATGAGACAGACCCCTCGTCTTTATTTTGTCAGATTACCGGGTATCAGGCTTTTTTCACCCTTGATATAACAGTAGAGAGGTATTCGCGGTATTTATCCCAGTCCGAGATCGGAGAGCGGGCTACTCCAGTCATCATCGCAGCCTTGGCAACTGCCGGAGCAACCGTATATAGCAGACGGCTGTCGAATGCCTTGGGCAGGATGTAGTCACGCCCGAAAACAAGATTCTCTTTCGGATATATCTTCTTCACCTCTTCGGGCACAGGCTCTTTGGCGAGTTGTGCGATGGCGTAGGTGGCAGAGATTTTCATCTCTTCGTTGATTGCGGTCGACTGCACATCGAGCGCGCCTCTGAAGATGTATGGGAATCCAAGAACATTGTTAACCTGGTTGGGATAGTCGCTGCGTCCTGTGGCCATGATTATGTCGCTGCGGGTGGACATTGCCAGCTCATAATTGATTTCAGGATTCGGATTGGCCAGAGCGAAAATCACGGGGCGGTCAGCCATTGTCATCATCATTGTCGGTGTGAGTACATCGGCCACGCTCAGTCCCACGAAAACATCGGCTCCGACAATCGCCTCTTCAAGCGTGTGGATGTCAGCAGAAGTGGCAAACTCCCTCTTCTGCTCATTGATGTCGGTGCGGTCCATGCGGAGCACGCCTTTCGAATCGCACATTATCACATTCTCGCGGCGTACTCCGAGGCGTATATAAAGGCGTGTGCAACTGATTGCGGCGGCTCCGGCACCGTTCACTACAAGCTTTATATCCTCCAGTCTCTTACCCTGAATTTCGACAGCGTTGATGAGTGCAGCACCCGATATGATGGCTGTACCGTGCTGGTCATCGTGCATTATGGGAATCTCGCATTCCTCCTTGAGTCTGGTCTCGATCTTGAAACTCTCGGGGGCCTTGATATCCTCAAGATTGATTCCTCCGAACGTGGGTTCAAGAGCCTTCACAATCTCGACCATCTTGTCGGGATCCTCTTCATTGATTTCGATGTCAAATGCATCGATCCCGGCGAAAATCTTGAAAAGCAATGCTTTCCCCTCCATCACCGGTTTCCCCGCAAGTGCTCCGATATTACCCAGACCGAGCACTGCCGTTCCGTTGGAAACCACTCCGACAAGATTGCCACGGTTGGTATAGCGGTAAGCGTCCGACGGATTCTTTTCTATCTCAAGACAGGGAAAAGCCACACCGGGCGAATAAGCAAGAGAAAGGTCCTGCTGTGTAACGTAAGGTTTGGTGGGAAGTACTGTTGTCTTTCCCGGCTGCGGATACTGATGATACTTCAGTGCTTCAGCTTCTAAATAGTTTTGCATGGTATAACGTTTATTATCTCATAATCAGCATGCAATGCAATACTAATCAAGAGGTTGTAATTAATAATTTCTATAAATTGTGGAATCGGAAAATCGAATCCACCGTTTTATACATATTCCTTGTGGAAATTCGTTACAAAGATATGAAAAATTTGGATTCATTGCCGCAAGAATTTTATGAATATGTTGAAAAAAATATTTTCAGCGATTGCGACAGGCTGATCTTGAAAGACAGAGACCGGGATTATCCGTTTCCTGTCGAATTTGCGATAACACAGATAAGGTGTCGCCGTAAGACTGCCTCCAAGCTTTCATGGCTTAACGGATATACCCGTTTTATCTATCCCTGCGGGCAGGTGGCTGAACAGGCCACACATCAGGCTGTGGCCCGGTATCACTCCATGCTTGCCGGGCATGGGAAGCGTGTTGCCGACCTCACGGCAGGTCTCGGCGTTGACGCATTTACGATGGCTCTCGCATCCAACAAGGTTACGGCAGTGGAATATGATTCCGCACGCGCTGAAGCAATCCGCCATAACGCAGCCGTGATCGGTCTGAACGATCTTACTACAGTCCACGCCGACTGCACTGAGTGGATCGGGACTTCTCCGGATTTTGATGTGATTTTTATTGATCCGGCCCGTAGGGATGACGCTGATTCAAGGACATTCAGACTCTCCGACTCATTGCCGGATATCATATCATGCCGTAGTAAGATACTGGAAAAGACCAACCTCCTTATGGTAAAGGTATCCCCTTTTCTCGACATATCAAGTGCGATCAGAGAACTTCCCGAGACATGCGAGATCCATTCGGTATGCGTCAGAGGAGAATGCAAGGAAATAATGATTATCATGTCGGGTGTTACTACGGAATCGACATGCACTCCCGGCAATATAACGGTCAAAGTAGTGGATCTGCCGCAGGATGTGGATCTCTTTTCCGGTACGGTGGCGGAAAATATCGCCCGCATGGGCAAGGTTGACCCCGAACGCGTGGTGCGCGCCGCGCAGATTGCTGGCGTGCATGAGCTTATTTTGCGGCTTCCCAATGGCTACGACACGCCCATTGGCGACATCGGTCAAGGGCTGTCCGGTGGCCAACGCCAGCGCATCGGCCTGGCCCGCGCCCTGTACGGCGACCCGCGCGTGGTCATTCTGGACGAGCCGAACTCCAACCTGGACGAAGAAGGCGAAGCGCGCCTCATGCAGTGCCTGTCGCGACTGAAGCGTTTCGGCGCGACTGTCGTCATTGTGGCGCACCGGCCCTCGATTCTGGCGGCTGTGGATGAAATCCTCGTGCTGGATCAGGGGCGCATCCAGTTCTACGGCCCGCGCGAACTCGTAAAGAGCCAGATGGCCGAAAAACAACGCAAGCAAAGGCAGGCCGTTCTCCAGCAGCAGGGGCCGCGCCAGCCCATTGTCTTCCAGAATGTCGTGAACCGGAGAGATGCGGATGAACGCTCTGTGGGCTAAATTGCGCGCCTTTCTCTTTGGACGGGAAAAACAGGAAACCGGCGACGATGACGACGTGGAACTGTTCACGCCCATTGTTCGCCAGGGGCTGATCGTCATTGTCCTGTTTTTCGGCGTACTTGGCGGATGGGCGGTTTTCGGAGAAATCAGCGGGGCTGTCGTTGTGCCCGGCACAATCAAGATTGATACGGAACGCAAAACCGTGCAGCACCTTGAAGGCGGCATTGTGGATTCCATCGAAGTGCGCGAGGGCGATACCGTCAAACAGGGGCAGACGCTCATCACCTTGCGGAGCGTGACGGTAGATTCTTCCGTGGATATGGCCCACAAGAACCTGATTCTTTTTCTTGCGGCCAGATGCCGGTACGAGGCGGAAAAGAACCTGTTCCAGGACATTGTATGGACGGAAGAATTGCTGTCCCTGGCTGACAAATACAAGAGCCGCGACGTTCTCGACGGGGAAAAAAAGAGTTTCGACGCCCGCCGCGCTTCCTACCAGAGTCAGGTTGACGTATTGGCTTCGCAGGAGAGCCAGCTTGACGAGCAGATTATCGGTCTGCGGGAAGAAATGCACGCCGAAAAGACCATCATTGCCACCCTCACTGAAGAATTGGCGGCCAAGCGAACGCTCGTTTCCAAAAAATTTCTGGAAAAGTCGCAGGTGTTGGAACTGGAGCGCCAGCTTGCCACGCACAGGGGGGCGCATGGCAAGGCCCGCCAGTCCATCGCGGCTGCCGAACAGCAGAAGAACGGCCTGAAGTTGCAGCGAGAGGGCCTGAGCATCGGCGTCATGGAGCAGGCGGCGGCCGAAATCAACGTCCTGGACAGCAAAATCCTCCAGACGCGGGAGGAATTGCGCCCCCTGCGTGACGCCAAGCAGCGTTTGCAGGTGACGGCTCCGGTGGCGGGCCGCATTGTCGGCTTGCAGGTGCATTCGCCGGGCGGCGTCATCGCGCCCGGGCAGGCGCTGATGGACATTGTTCCGGGGGACGCGCCGCTTGTAGCCGAGGTGCATATTCCCGTTGAAAAGATTGCAGACGTGCATGTGGGGCAGGAAGCGCAGGCCCAGCTTGACGCCTTTGCCCGCAGCAAAATTCCGCTGATTCCGGCCAAAGTTCTGCATATCGCGGCTGACAGGCAGGAAGAACAGACCTCAATGGGAACCATGCCGTTCTATCTCTCGCATGTGCAGGTTTTCCCCGAGGCCGTGGATACGCCGGATATTTACATTTCACCCGGAATGCCCGTGACCATCTTCATAACCACCAAAAAGCAAACCATCCTGCATTACATGTTTGAGCCGCTGTTGCGGAGTTGGGACAGGGCCTTGCGGGAATAGGCATCCTCTCGCAGAGGCTCCAGCGTTCCAGTGGCATTGAATATTTGGGGGCGCTGCCCCCAACCCCCCGGCAGGGGAATGATTCCCCTGCCTTCTGCGCCGGCGCTTATAAACCATGTGTCTGAGAACCCGTCCGGGCGTCCCGCCTCACCCCATGGCGGCCGCCGTCTGCCGGTTGAAGCGCTCATAGAGCCCGGCGATCACCGCCACGCAGTTCTCCACGCCCAGCGCGCCGCTGTCCAGGCACAGGTCGTAGTTGCGGGCGTCCCCCCAGCGCTGGTCGGTGTAGAAGCGGTAATGGTGGGCCCGGGCCTTGTCCCGGCGGGTGAGAATGGCGGCGGCCCGGTCCCGGTCCATGCCGTGCTCCTCCACGCTGCGCTGGACTTTATAGGGCATCTCCGAGTGGATGAACACGTTCAGGGTGTCCGCCTTGCCCGCCAGCACGCAGTCCGCGCACCGGCCCACGATGACGCAGGGGCCCTGCCGGGCCACCTCCAGCACGATCTCGGACTGGGCCTGGTGGAGCTGGTCGGTCAGGGCGCTGCCGGTTTTGTCCGATCCATTGAACCGGGTGCCGTAGCCGATGATGTGCCCAATAGAGCCGCCGTGGAAGTACTCCCCGTGGGTACGGATGAAGTCCGGGGACAGCTTGGTCTTGGCGGCCACCATCTCCACGATTTTCTTGTCGTAGAAGGCCAGACCCAGGCGCTGGGCCAGCAGCTTGCCGATGGTGTGTCCCCCGCTGCCGCACTGCCGTCCGATGGTAATGACCAGATGTTCCATCACGAGCCCTCCTTTTCAAATGATCTCCCCTGTAGTATAGCACATTTCGTTAGAGGCGTAAAGTTTTTTCTGCGCCGGACGCCGGAGGCGGGCCCCGGCGCTCCCCGCGTCCCTCCTCCGGGAAACAGTCCTTGACACGGCCGCCGCGCCGCCGCTATACTGTCCCCATAATAGTGGAAAGGAGCTGATGCGATGTCCCTGTTTCCTGGCGCGCTGATCCGCCGCCAGCGCATACGTCAGAACTGGAGCCAGGAGGGGCTGTGCAGCGGCATCTGCGCAGTCAGTTACCTGAGCAAGATCGAGCAGGGCAAGGTCCAGGCGGGGGAGGACATCCTCCTGCCCCTGCTGGAGCGGCTGGGCGTCCGGTACGAGACGGACCCGGACTTTCTGGCCCGGGCGGGGGCGCTCATCGACCGGCTCTATGAGGACGTGTACGACGGGCTGAGCCTGGTGGACAGCGCCCCCGTGGAGGGCCGCCTGGCGGAGCTGAAGGAGGAGCGGGAGCAGCTGCTGGCCTCCCCCTATATGCTGGACGTGCTGCTGCTGGAGGGCCTCCTCCTCTGGCGGACGCCGGACGCCGCTCTGGGGGAATTCGTCTCCTGCATGACCGGGCGGCAGTACGAGCTCCACCTGCTCCTCTCCCTCCTGGGGGGAAACGACCGGGCGGGGGAGGAGCTGCTGCGCCTGAACCCCTGCGGGTTCTTCACCTGCCAGGTGGGGGTCAGGCGCTACTGGGAGGGGCGGAACATGGAGAGCGCCGAGCTCCTGGGCCGGGCCTACCTGCTGGCGGCCCAGGAGGGCCGGGCCCACCTGATGCTGATTGCCAAGGTCTACCTGGGCAACTGCTGCTGCGACACGGGCTGGCTGGAGCTGATGGAGGAGCACTACCGGGCGGCCCGCAAGCTGGGGCAGGCCCTGGGGGACCAGGGGGCCCTCCTGTCCGACATCGACTACAACGAGGCCACCTCCTACCTGGAGTGGGGGATGGCAGAGAAGGGCCTGGCCATGCTGGAAGGGCTGGAGCGGGACGACGCCCTCTACTTCCACAAGCTGGCCATCGCCCTGGAGAAGACGGGCCGGCGGGAGGAGGCCCTGGAGGCGGTGGCCCGGGGCCGGGCCGCTCCCTGCTGCTCCAGCGCCGCGCCCTTGATGGAGGATATGCTGGGCCTGGTGGAGTACCGGCTGCTGCACCCCGGCTACCTCCGGGACGGGATCTACGCCCCCATGGCGGCGGATCTCTTTGCCCGCATCCGCCGGGAGCAGACCATGGGCAGCGCCCGGTTCCACCTGCCCTACATGCTGGAGGTCCTGGAGGCGGAGCGTCGCTACCGGGACGCCTACCGCCTGCTGGCGGAGTTTTCCGAGCAGGGGCGGAAAATTGGACTTTAAGGCCTAACTAGAAGAAAATTTTCTCACAAACGCCGTCTTTTCATCTGCTGAGCTCCCGTGGTATGATATAGCCATCCCACAAGGAGGTCCGCCGCCATGAAAAGCCCCACTCTCTGGACGAAAAACTTCACCATCATCACCCTGGGCACCGTCATCAGCGCCATCGGCGGGGTGGCCATGAGCTTCGCCCTGGGCTTCGTGGTCTTCGACGCCACCGGCAGCACCCTGCTCTCCGCCCTGTTCACGGCGGTCTCCACCCTGCCCCAGATCGTGCTGCCCATCCTGGTCTCCCCCTGCCTGGACAACTTCCGGCGCAGGCCGGTGATCTTCGGGCTGGACTACCTGTCGGGGGTCATCTACCTGCTCTTCGGCTGGTACCTCCTCTCCAACGAGTTCCACCTCCCCCTGTACCTCCTCTTCTCCTTCCTGGCCAGCAGCATCGGCTCTGTCTACAGCCTGGCCTACGGGAGCCTCTACCCCAACCTCATCCCCGAGGGCTTCGCCCAGAAGGGGTACGCCATCTCCGGCATGATCTACCCCACGGTGATCATGGTCATGACCCCCGCGGCCAGCATCCTCTACACCCGCTGGGGCCTGGCCCCTATCTGCCTGGGGGAGGGGGTGCTCCTCCTCCTGGCGGCCACCCTGGAGACCCGCATCCGGGTGGAGGAGCGCACCCGGGCCGGGGAGGGCTTCCGCCTCCAGGCCTGGGTCCGGGACTTCCGGGAGGGCTTCGCCTACCTGAAGAGGGAGAAGGGCCTGCTGCGCATCTACAGCTACATGCCCATCACCCAGGGCATCAGCGAGGGCACGGACCCCCTCATCCGCGCCTGGTTTCGCACCACGCCGGGGATGGACATCACCATGTACGCCCTGTTCACCACCGCCCAGTTCATCGGCCGGACCATCGGCGGGCTGGTCCACTACAAATGGGAGATCCCGCCCCAGCGGCGCTTCTCCTTCGCCTACATGGTCTACATCGCCTACCACCTGATGGACGCGGCCCTGCTGTGGCTGGGCTTTCCGCTGATGCTGGTGAACCGGGGGGTGTGCGGCTTTCTGGGCGTCAACAGCGCCACCATGCGGGAGAGCAGCGTGCAGAACTACCTCCCCGACCACATGCGGGCCAAGGTCAACGCCGTCTTCAACGCCCTCTTTGCCCTCTTCTCCGCCCTGTTCACCGTGGGCATGGGGGCCCTGGGGGAGGTGCTGGACTACCGTCTGTGCGTGGTCCTGGCCAGCCTGTCCGGGGTGGTCCTCTGCCACCTCATCATGTGGCGGGGCCGGGAGGACGTGAAGAAGGTCTATAACAAACGGTATTGATTCGATAGAATCATACAGATTGGAGAGAATTATGGATGCATCTGTCAAAACATGCCAGATCCGCGAGGTATATGACGGCCAGGAGAAGCAGGTCATCGCCCGGCTGGTCCTGGAGGCTCTCCCCGCGTGGTTCGGCAACCCGGAGCCCAGGGAGGACTATATCCGCAGCAGCGCCGTCCAGCCCTTTTTCGCCGCCTTCGACGGGGAGAAGCCCGTGGGCTTCCTGTGCCTCAAGGAGACCGGGAGGGCCACGGTGGAGCTGTGCGTTATGGGCGTTTTGCAGGACTGGCACCGCAGGGGCCTGGGCACAAGGCTGTTCGCGGCGGCAAGGGCCTGGACGGCTGAGAGGGACTACGCCTTTATGCAGGTGAAAACGGTGCAGATGGGGCGGTACAAGGAGTACGACGACACCAACCGCTTTTATCTCAGCCTGGGCTTTCAGGAGTTCGAGGTGTTCCCCACCCTGTGGGACGAGTGGAACCCCTGTCAGATCTACGTCATGGCGCTGCGCCGTTGACAACGTGTAATTCTGCGCCGAAAAAATACAGACAGGAGCGAGCGATGGAGCTGTGTGTCGAGCATATCGCCCCCGGCTGGCAGACGCGGCCCTTCACGGAGGCGGACATCCCCG
>OFGZ01001098.1_pt1 | contig 15845 bp, 12 predicted proteins | sample 1521871 | NCBI WGS metagenome assembly OFGZ01 (sample SAMEA3504091, study PRJEB24116) | mouse gut metagenome | biome: mouse gut; feature: mouse-associated habitat; material: faeces | place: Denmark | collected 2011
TGTAATCTACGACAAAAAGGGGAAAACGTTATCAAATAAGGACTTTATATTATTGCTGACCCAGAATCTGACCCCTTATTTTTCAAAAATAGATTTAGGATTGAATTGATACTGGTTCTGCTTTGATTTTTCTGTAGTATACTCTTTTATATATTTTGGATTTTGACCCAGAATCTGACCCAGAAAGATGGTATTTGCTTAAAAAATTGCTAATTTCCATATATTTCTACTCAATTTAAAAGCTGATTTTAGTAAGATTTTTAAAAAAAGAATTGTCATTTGGGTTAAAACGTGGTAGACTTATGTCGATATAAAGTTATATGACTGTGAAATGTGATAATTTCATTGTCGTAGATTACAGAAATCTGCGATAAAATTCGACTATAAACGGTCAAACATCTGATACCAAGGTGAAAATAAAAACTTCCAATACAAGATAATTACATATCTTATACTGAAAGTTCACAATATCTAAAATCATTTCCTATTCAATTTCCAGCCTTCAGATGACTGCCTCCACGATGGTCTTATCCCCAATCGTTATTGTTTTTATGCCAATTGCTTTCGCCTTGTTAAAATTAAAGCTAAGCATATACCCTTTCTTCAGATGATAATAGTCAAGATAGTTTATGAGTTGTTCTTCCCCTCGTTCATGATAAGCATTGCCCCGCCACACCTTCATCTCGATGATAAATTGAGCACCACGGTAATCAATGATAAGATTTATCCAGAACCGCCATTTTACGCAGCTCTCTGCTCCGGGGTTCTGGCTGTGTAAGGAAATAGTTATACAACCTGGTCTCAAATACCCTGTTGGCAATCTCCACAGTCCCATCCTCTACCTTTACAAACCCAAACATAAGAAGCATATCTGTTGCCATATCATCTGCATTGTACAAGATAACCTGCCCTTGAAACAAAAGGAGATATATCATCTCCTTAAGCTCCTGATAAGCATTCAACCTCCCGATCAACGACTCAAACAAAGTGTTCTTCTCGTTAACCAGACGTTTTACAGCTTCCAACACCCCTTCTTTCGTCCATGCACTCTCCCTATCCTTAAAATCAGCTGTTCCGGCAAGCTTCTCATCCATTAATTTGCATAGGCGTGATACCAGAAAAGGATAGCCGGAAGTGTAGCTATAGATAATATCGGCAATCTCCTGAATATTCATTCCCGTATTATGATCGGCTTCATATGTTTTCAACATTCCGGCTATATCCTCGGATGAAAAGCTCATATCTACATCAAAGTCAGCAGCTATATTCCATGGACTGTTCTGCTTATGCTCATCTTCCGGTCGAAGCTTTCTGCGAATATTACGGACATCATAAACCCCGGCAAGAATGACGGATTGGAAAGCAGCAGTCTTATCACTGTCAAGATAAGCCGCTCTTAACTGCGCAAGAAAATCAAGAAACACCTGATTATTGGCAGCCAAATCCACCTCATCGATAATCAGCACGATCTTCTGCTCCGACATTTCACACCAGCTCTTCAGAACTTTAAAAAGTGCCTGAAGAGAAGATGTCCACGCCTGTTTTTCCTGAAATGACACCAGCTTTTCCCGGATTCCATCCGGAAAATATTCTACCAGATCCAGCAATTCCTCGGTAAATGCCGCAACAAATGACTGTTCACTTTCAAAAGAAGAAAAACTCATTGTCTGAAAATCCATACTGACAACAAGATAATCCTTTTTCAAATACTCCGTAAGAGCCATCAGCGTAGTGGTTTTTCCATACTGTCTTCCTTTATTTACCGTAAAATACTTTTCTTTATCCACCATTGCCCTGATCTGCTCCAGGCGGCTTGTAAGATCCACCATATAATGCAGTTCCGGATCGCAGTACCCTTCCGTGTTAAATACTTTTGCCATCTGCCGCCTCCCTATTTCATCCCTCTTTCATCTCTTTAGTTTGCCACAATTATTTTACAATTACAAGCAAATAGCATAAAAAAATCCGGGTACCACCCCTTCCTGAAAAGGCTGGGCGATACCCGGATCATTCAGATCCTTTTTTCTTATACTCTCTTACACTTTCTTACGCTCTCTTAGACTGCACTTCCGCTTCGTATTTTTCAATTTCCTCAAACCATTCGTTCTCGCCCTTTACGCCGCACTCCTCACAGTACTGCTCCCAGACTTCTCCGAAGGGCAGGCATTTTACCGCCTCATGCATTGCCATCAGCTTTGTAAACTGCGACTTATCCTGCAGCTCTTTCAGCATGGCATTGGGCGTCAGAAGCGCGATCAGAAGCGCTTTCTGCATACTCCTTAAACCGGTCGTCCAGGCGGAAACACGGTTGATCGCCGCATCGAAATAATCCAGTGCGATATAAACACGCTCCAGCGCATCGTTTCTTACGATCTCCTTCGCGATCTCCTTTGTCTCATCATCCAGTACAACCACATGGTCGCTGTCCCAACGGATGCCTCTTGTAACATGCAGCGCCAGTTCCGGGAAGAAGCAGAGCAGTGCAGGAATCTTATCGGAGACAACTTCTGTGGGATGATAATGGCCGTTATCCATCAAAGGCAGACATTTATCTTTATGCGCTGCCGCAAAGCTCAGCGCGAACTCAGCGGAACCCGCCGTGTACGCCTCCACTCCGATACCGAATACCTTGGATTCCACGCAGGGTTTTACCTGATTGAAATCGTAGGGCTCGGAGAGGATTGCTTCGATAGACTCTTTATAACGCATTCTCGGTCCCATTCTGTCAGCCGGAACATCTTTGAAGCCGTCCCCCGTCCAGATATTCATCACGCAGGGCTGTCCCAGCTGCTCCGCCAGATAGCTGCTGATGCGGATGCAGGCTTTCCCGTGCTCGATCCAGAACCGGCGCGTCTCCTGGTTGGGGGAGCTGAGGGTCAGCGGGTCGCACTTGGGATGGGAGAAGAAGGTGGGGTTGAAATCGCAGCCCAAGCCGAGCTCTTTGCAGAAGTCTACCCATTTCCAGAAGTGCTTCGGCTCCAGCTTGTCCCGGTCGGCCCACTCCCCATTTTCAAAAATAGCGTAGCTGGCATGAAGATTCAGCTTTTTCGTGCCAGGACACAGCTTCAGCACCACATCCAAGTCTGCCATCAATTCCTCCGGAGTCCGGGCGCGGCCAGGGTAGTTGCCGGTGGTCTGGATGCCCCCGGTGAGGGGCTTGGAAGGATCGGTGTCAAAGCCGCGCACATCGTCCCCCTGCCAACAGTGGAGGGCAACAGGGATGGTTTTCAGACGTTCGAGGGCGGCATCGGTGTCCACATGGTAAGCGGCGTATTTTGCTTTTGCGTCCTGATAGCTCATGTTTGATCTGCCTCCATCTGTATTCTCAAATTGCCCAGGGCCGTGGCCTCGATGGGCAGAGCGATGACCTGTTTTCCCGTGGCCTCACGGGTCATCCGGTTCAAAAATTTGTTCTTTGCGCCGCCACCAACGATGTAGAGGCGGCTGTATTTTTTGCCGGTGTTCCGCTCCAGCTCCTCCAGCGCAACGCGATAACTCTCTGCCAGGGAGCGGTAGGCACAGCGGAAATAATCGCCCATTGTTCGCAGGCCGCCGCTGGTAGCGGCGTCAAAAGCCGCTTTCATGCTGGCAGGAGCTAGAAATTCAGTTGCGTTGGTGTCCACCAGCATCTGGCAGTGGCTCCCTTCTGCCGCCTGGACGATTTCTGAAAAAGAGGTTTCCGGGCATAGCTCCTTCTTCAGCTCATTTACAATCCACATGCCCATGATATTTTTCTGGTAACGGTTGTAGCCCACTCCGCCCTCGTTGGACCAGTTGGCCTCCCGGCTGGCGGTGTCGGTGATGGGCTTTCCCGTTTTCACTCCCAGCAGCGACCACGTGCCGGAGGATATGTAGGGGTGGTTGCCCTCCATGGGGATGCCCTCTACTGCTGAAGCGGTATCATGTGTGGCGCAGAGGACGACCCGGATGCCCTCGTACTCGCCTATGACTGTTCCCGGCTGAGAAAGCTGACCGAACAAAGCAGGGGGCAGGCCAAGTTTTTTTATCAGCTCTCGGTCAAACTCTCCCGTAACGGCGCTGACAAGACCGGTGGTGGTAGCGTTGGTATACTCATGGGCTTTGCTTCCGGTTAGGCGGTACATGAGATATTTCGGGATCATGAGAAAGTCCGTCACACCATCCAATCGCCCGGCCAGCTTGTCGGCATAGAGCTGATAAATCGTGTTGAATGGCTGAAACTGGATGCCGGTACGGGCGTACAATTCCTCGAATGGCACGATCCCATGTACCTGCGGAATGACCGCTTCCGTCCTGCTGTCCCGGTAGGCATAGCAGGGAAACACCGGCTCATTTCCACGTAGCAGCACATAGTCCACGGCCCAGGTGTCAATGGAAAGGCTTTCGATCTTAGGGTACTTTGCCTTTGCAGACGCAATGCCGGTTTTGACATCTGCCAGTAGCTGCTCCATATTCCAAATCAGATGTCCGTCTTCCTGCTCCACGCTGTTGGGAAACCGGTAGACCTCATCGGTCTGAATCTCGCCGTTCTCTCGCCAGCCCACAATATGGCGACCGGAGGACGCGCCAATGTCGATAGCCAAATAATATGATTTACACATAAGCAGAACTCCTTCGGCAGAGTGCTAAAACCTCTCCCGGTCGATCCACAGCCCCAGGGCGGGGTTGGGGATGAAATAAATTTCTTCTCCGTCCGGCAGGGTGTTATAGCCGGGATGCAGCCTGGCAGGGTCATACCGCCGCGCTGTTTCGTCGTAGTCCGCCGCCTGGAAGCCCACGCTCTCGATCTCCTCTTTTGAGATATTCTTCACCGCGTAGGTGATGGTAAACCGGCCGTCGGAGGAGCCGTGGATCAGGTGGGCGGCGGCGCCCATGTTGTCACGTAAGTCCTGGTTTTCCGGTTTGCTGAACTGCTCCAGTGTATTCAGACGCCCACGGTAGCCGTACTTGCGGATGAGCTGGTCTACCATCAGATCCTCTCCGAACCGGGTCACGCCGGGAGCCAGGACAATCAGCCCCCCGCCGTCGGCAATGGCCATGCGGGTGCGGTAGACCGCCTTGTTGCCCAGCCATGTGGTCTTGAACTCGGAGGGGTCCAGGTAGACTACGCATTTGGGGATGCCGTGGTCTACGAAGTCAATGTTTTTCTGCTGGGCCAGTGAGACTGCCTCCTCGAAGGCTTTCCGGGTATCTCCGATGAACAGGCCGTGGGTGCGGATGTCTCCGGCCGGGGCGGTGGTGACGGTCAGGACGAACAGGATGGGACGGTCCTCTAGGAAATGCTCCAGAGCGTAGTCGAAGAGCTTGCGCACGGGGGTATGGTCCTTGCCCATCATGCGCTCCATGCCGTAGACTGCGCCCACCATGTGGCTGGCGTTGATCATCTCGCTGCCGCCTACGCCTACGAAGAGATTCTTCGCGTGATTCGCCATGCCAACAACTTCGTGGGGGACTACCTGGCCGATGGACAAAATCAGATCGTACTTTTCGTCCATCACCCGGCGGTTGATCTCCACGCTGACGGGATCATGCCAAAGGCCCTCGGTGATCTCCTCCAGGTAGGAGGACGGGATCTCTCCCAGCTTTACTACGTCTGTGCGCCAGTTGTGGGGGATGAAGAGGTCGAATGGTACGTCTCCGAACATGGCAACGGCCTGCTCCTGTGTCACCGGTTCGTGGGTCCCCAGGGCTGGGAGGATGTCTACCTGACATCCCATGTCATGCAGGGCGTGGTAATAGACGTTGGTGATGTATCCCGCGTTGGAGTGGAAACGGGTGAAGTCTGGAGGAATGATGAGGACGTTTTTCAGCGTTCTCCCCTCTAGGGAACACAGCAGCTGGGCCTTGATCTCCTCCCGGCTGAAGCCGTCGTCTGTCTTGGCCTTGGCAAATAACTCCATGTTTACACCCCCGAGTAGGCGCTGAAACCGCCGTCCACCGGGATGACTACGCCGGTGATGAATCCCGCCGCGCCGTTGTCCAGCAGGAACAGCAGCGTTCCCAGCAGCTCCTCCGGCTGTCCGAAGCGGCCCATGGGAGTGGCCGCCAAAATCTTCTCCGTGCGGGGTGTAGGGGAGCCGTCCGGGTTCCACAGCAGGGAGGCATTCTGCTTGCAGGAGAAGAAGCCGGGGGCGATGGCGTTGACCCGGATGCCCGCCTTGGAGAAATGTACCGCCAGCCACTGGGTAAAGTTGGACACCGCCGCCTTGGCCCCGGAGTAGGCGGGGATCTTCGTCAGGGGCGTGTAGGCGTTCATGGAGCTGATGTTGAGAATGTTGCAGCCGGAGCGGTCTACCATATCGCGGGCAAAAACTTGGGTGGTCAGCAGTACACCGGTGAAGTTGAGGTTGAATACCGCTTCCACACCCTCCCGGTCCAGGTCGAAGAAGGATTTCGTTTCCGCGTCCAGGTCGCCGGGCTCGTAGTATTCCTTGTCGGTGGTGGCGCGGGCGTTGTTGCCGCCTGCGCCGTTGATGAGGATGTCGCAGGGGCCGAAGTCCCGGCTGACTTCCTCCCGGCAGCGCTCCAGGTCTTCCCTGGACAGAACGTTGCACTGATAGGCCTTCGCCGTGCCGCCGTCAGCGCGGATTTCCTCCGCCACCACTTCGGCGTTGGCTAGGGTGCGGTTCAGCAGAGCCACCTTTGCCCCGGCAGCCGCGAGGGCCTTGGCGAACACGCTGCACAGCACCCCGCCCGCGCCGGTGACCACGGCGACCTTGCCGGATAAGTCCGTTTTCAGAGGCAGATCCATAATTTTTACCCCCTTACGCCTGATAGGTGTTTGCGGTGGTGTTGCCGCCGTGGCCTGTCCAGTTGGTGTGGAAGAATTGGCCCCGGGGTGCGTCCGTGCGCTCGTAGGTGTGAGCGCCGAAGTAGTCCCGCTGGGCCTGGAGCAGGTTGGCGGGGAGGCTGGCGCTGGTGTAGCCGTCGAAGTAGCTCAGGGCGGAGGTGAAGGCGGGCATGGGGATGCCCACGCTGACAGCGTAGGCCACCACCTCACGCCAGGCGGGGATCAGGGCCTTGATGGTTCCGGCAAAATAGTCGTCCAGCAGGAGGTTCTCCAGCTCGGGGTTCTTGTCGTAGGCTTCCTTGATCTTACCCAGGAAGACGCTGCGGATGATGCAGCCGCCCCGCCACATCAGGGCGATGCCGCCGTAGTTCAGATTCCAGCCGTAGGTTTTGGCGGCGGTACGCATGAGGGTGTAGCCCTGGGCATAGGAGATGATCTTGGAGGCGTAGAGGGCCTTGCGGATGCTCTCGATAAACGCTTTTTTGTCGCCGGTGAAGGCGGGGACGCTGCGGGGGAACGCTTTGGCGGCGGTGACGCGCTCCTCCTTCATGGCGGAGAGGCAGCGGGCGAAGACGGCCTCTCCGATGAGGGTCAAGGGTACGCCCTCGTCCAGGGCGGCGATGCCCGTCCACTTGCCGGTGCCCTTCTGCCCGGCGGTGTCCAGAATGTGCTCCACTACCGTCTCACCCTGCTCGTCCTGGTAGCCCAGGATGTCGCGGGTGATCTCGATGAGGTAGCTGTCCAGTTCGGTGTTGTTCCAGTCCGCGAAGATGTCGTGCATTTCCGCGCTGGTCAGGCCCAGACCGTCCCGCATGAGCTGGTAGGCTTCGCAGATCAGCTGCATATCGCCGTACTCGATGCCGTTGTGAACCATCTTCACGAAATGGCCCGCGCCGTTCTCGCCCACCCAATCGCAACAGGGGGAGCCGTCCTCCACCTTGGCGCAGATCGCCTGAAAGATGGGCTTCACGGATTCCCACGCCGCCGGGGAGCCGCCGGGCATCATGGAGGGGCCGTTCAGCGCGCCCTCCTCGCCGCCGGACACGCCGCAGCCCACGTACAGAAGACCCTTGCTCTCCACGTACTCGGTACGGCAGATGGTGTCGGGAAAATGGCTGTTGCCGCCGTCAATGAGAATATCGCCGGGGTCCAGGATAGGGAGGAGCTGGTCAATGAGGCTGTCCACCGCCTGCCCGGCCTTGACCATCATCATGATCTTCCGGGGCTTCTCCAGGCTGTCCGCCAGCTCTTGCAGGGAGTATGTGCCAATGATGTTCTTCCCCTTGGCGCGGCCCTCCACGAATTTTGTGACCTTCTCGGTGGTGCGGTTGAACACGGCCACGGTGAAGCCCCTGGACTCCATGTTCATCACCAGATTCTCACCCATGACGGCAAGGCCCACAAGGCCGATGTCTGCTTTTTTCATTGCGTTTTCCCCCTTTTATCTCTGCACCCGGGCGTTGCCCGCGTAAATGTCCCAGATTTGCTTCTCGTCCGCGGGCTCGGCGTAGTCATTGAGACTGCTTACCGCCAGCACACCGCTGGCCCAGCCGAATTGCAGGCATTTCTCCGGTTCCCAGCCGTTCAGGACACCGTACAGCACGCCGCCGGTGAAGCCGTCCCCGCCGCCGATGCGATCCAGCACTGGGATGGGCCGGGGCTCCTCCACGATCCACTCGCCGTCCGCCAGCATCAAAGCACCCCAGAGGTGCTCGTTGGCGGAGATCACCTGCCGGAGGGTGGTGGCAAAAATTTTCGCGTTGCCGTACTTGGCTTTGACCTCGCTGACCATTCCCTTGAAGCTGTCGATCTTGGCAGCGAGATCCTTTCCGCCTGCCTCCGGGCCGGTGAAGCCCAGGCAGAGCTGGAAGTCCTCCTCGTTGCCTACCAGGATGTCGGCGGCGGACGCGATCTGGTGGAACGCCTGACGCAGCTCCGCCTCCCGGCCCTTCCAGAAGGAGGCGCGGTAGTTGAGGTCGAAGCTGACCAGGGTGCCGTATTCCTTGGCAGCCTTGGCAAGGGCCAGACAGCAGGCGGTGGTCTCCTCGCTCATGGCGGCGATGAGGCCGGAGATGTGGAGGATGGCTACGCCCTCCTGACCGAAAATCCGAGGGATGTCGAACTCGGAAGCGTTCAGCGTCCGGCCCACCTCTCCGGCCCGGTCGTTCCAGACACGGGGAGCCCGGAGGCCGAAACCGCTGTCGGCCACGTTGAACTGGTGGCGGTAGCCCCAAGGGCCGCCCTGCTCCACCTCGACGCCCTCATAGCGGATGTTTCGGGCACGGAGCTGGGCCTTGATGAACGCCGCCACCGGACTGTCCTTGACAAATTTGGTCAGGGCCAGGCACTCGCGGCCCAGGGAGGAGGCCACGTTCAGCACGTTGGTCTCCGCGCTGGTGGAGGTCATGAGAAAGCGGGTGCTGTTATGGACCGCCATGCGGTCCTCGGGGGTGATCCGCACGCCCATGCTGGTGGGGCAGGCGATAGCGTAGCGGCAGTTTGCGCGCAGTTTCAAATCCATTTTGTTACCCTCTTTTATAAATTGAAGTACCGTTTCGCGTTTTTATAGCATATATCCTCCACCAGACCGCCCAACAGGGCCGGATCATTAGGATACTCTCCGCTCTCGGCCCAACTGCCCAGCAGATTGCAGAGAATCCGCCGGAAATATTCGTGCCGGGCGTAGCTGAGGAAGCTGCGGGAATCAGTGAGCATCCCGATGAAGTTCCCCAGCAGACTCTGATCAGCAAGGCTTGTGAGCTGTTCTGTCATACCGGTTTTGTTGTCGTTGAACCACCAGGCGCTGCCGTGCTGGAGTTTTCCGGGGATGCCGGGGCCTTGGAAGGAGCCGATGAGCGTGTCCAGGAACGTGTTGTCTCCGGGGTTGAGGCTGTAGAGGATGGTGCGGGGCAGGGTGTCCGTTTTCTCCAGCTCGTCCAGCAGCTTCGCCAGCGCTCCGCCGCTGTCCGAGAGGGCGATGCAGTCAAAGCCGGTATCCGGTCCCAGCTCCGCGAAGGCCCGGGAGTTGGGGTTGCGGAGACAGGAGTAGTGGAGCTGCATCACCAGTCCCCGCCGGGCGTACTCGACCGCGCAGTGGAGCAGCAGCTCGGTCTGCCACGCTTCGGTTTCTTCCACGGTGGGAGCTTCGCCGGAGAGAACCTTCTGGAACGCTGCGTTCAGCGTGGACTCCGGGAGACGCCGGAAGCTGACGTGATCCAGCCCGTGATCCGCCGCACGGCAGCCGTGGGCGGCAAAATAGGCAATGCGATCCGACAGGGCGCGCTTCACGTCCTCAATGTTTCTGAGCGGATAGCCCACAGTCTCCAACAGCTTTTGAATGTACGCCGCAAAGCCTGGTTTGTGGAGCTGCAATGCTTTATCCGGGCGGAAGGTGGGGCAGACCTTTACCGGGAAGTTCTCATCTGCCGCCAGTTTTTTGTGCCACTCCAGACTGTCGCAGGGATCGTCCGTGGTGCCGATCATCTCCACATTGCTGCGGCGAATGAAGCCACGGGCGGTGAGATCCGGGCCATTTTGCAGCTTCTCATTGCAGAGCTCCCAGACCTCACGGGCGGTGTCCTCCGACAGGAAGCCCTCCCAGCCGAAGTAGTTTTTCAGCTCTAGGTGGCACCAGTGGACCATGGGGTTGCCGATGGCCTTCGGCAGCACCGCCGCGAATCGCCGGAACTTCTCCCAGCCGTCTCCGTCCCCGGTGACGTACTTCTCCTCCACCCCGTTGGCCCGCAGAAGCCGCCATTTGTAGTGATCTCCTCCCAGCCACAGCTGGGAGAGATCATCAAATTGCCGGTCCTCGTAGATCTCCCGCGGGTCGATGTGGCAGTGGTAGTCGATGATGGGCTGCTTTGAGGCATGATCGCAGTACAACGTCTGCGCAGCGACAGTAGTCAAGAGAAAATTCTCCGAAAGAAATGCCCGCATCTGTGCATCCCCCTTACAATGCCTGTTGATATTGATATGTTCCTGCCAGGACTTGCTTCACTTCCCCGTCAGGCAGCACGATCTCAGCAGGCATCGGTGTGACCACTTCCAGCATCGCGATCCCGTCCTGCATCTGCCAGGAAACCGCGATTTCCCCGGCACGGGAGCGGTAGCTGCCCTTGACGCTTCCCAGCCGCTCGTCCATAAAGGGCCTGATCCGCACCTTGGAAAATCCAGGTTCCAGAGGCTGAATCCCCAGAATATACCGATAATAAAACTCCCCTACGCTGCCGAAAGCGTAGTGATTGAAGGACACCATGTTGTCATCGGACATTTTGCTCTCATTCACCGTGCCGTCGGGCCGCAGCGCGTCCCAGCGCTCCCATACGGTGGTCGCCCCCCGCTTGACCTGATACATCCAGCCTGGGCACTCCTCCTGGAGCAGAAGGTCGAAGGCCAGCTTCGCCTCCCCGTTGTCCGCCAGCAGCGGCAGGAGATGCTCAGTGGCAAAGAAGCCGGTCTGCATCCCCTCGGCGTGAATTTTATCCACCAGCTTAGCAAAAACCTTATCCCAAAGTTCTCCTCTTGGAATGACAAACCGCAGCGCCATGATGTATGCGCCCTGGTAGTCGTCCGTCATCGTGCCGTCGTCCTTGACAAAAGCGGACAGATAGGCTTTACGGGTTTTCTCTAGCTGGGCTGCATATCGTTCTGCGTCCCCTGTTTTTCCGAACCGCTCCGCAGTCCAGGCCAGGATCCGAAGATCGTTCACAATGAACGCGTTGGATACCGGCCCGTTGTGCATGGCCATGAAGGCCACATCTTTCCCCATGGTCAGCCAGTCCCCCAGATTGGGGGCCAGCCATAGACCGGCGTCCCCCATCTTCCGGATCTCGCACTCCACGAAGGTCTTCATGCTCTCGTACTGCTCCCGGAGATATCTGTCTGTCCCATATTGCCAGTACAGCATCTCCGGCACGATGGTCACGCAGTTCCCCCAGCCCAGCATCGTCAGAAAGCCGATCCCGGCCGGCCCCTGGGCGGGGATGGTGGGGGCTACATAGCCCTCGGAGTTATCCATCTGACTGTACCGGATATCCTTGAGGAATTTGGCCCAGAACGCTTCCGTGTCAAAGTTGTACGCCCCCGTCAGGGCGAAGACATGCCCGTCGCCGGTGTAGCCCATGCGCTCGTCCCGCTGGGGACAGTCGGCGGGGACTTCCACATAGTTCGATTTCTGCCCCCAGACCTGATTCCGGTATAACTGATCCACCAGCGCATTGTCGCAGGAGAAGCTGCCGGTCCGCTCCATCTCGTTATAAACAGCGTAAGCGGTCAACAGGCCCGGTTCGTAGTCTGTGCCGGTGAGCTCCACATATCGGAAGCCCATATAGGTGAACCGGGGGCGGTACTTATCCGTGGATATGCCCTTATGATAGACCGTTTCCGCTTTGGCTTTCCGCAGATTGGTGGTATAGAGCGTCCCATCCGGGTTCAATATCTCACCGTGGCGGAGCTTCAGCGTACTGTCGGTCATTTTTGTTGGGTCGATCTCAATGATCCCCGCAAAATTCTGACCGAAGTCAAGGATGGTCGCGTCTCCCGCCTTTGTGACAGTCTGAACAGGGATCTCTTCCTGGATCTTTACCCCGGCAGCGCTTTCCTCCAGTACCTCCGGCACTGGCCCCGTATAGGGGATCGGCTGGATCACGCTGTCCGGCCCGCCGTCCGCATGGCAGATCTCTCCGTCATAGAATCCGGCATATTCATAAGGACTGCGTACCGCTTTTACGCTCTCATCGTCAGAGCAGGACAGGCACACACTCCCATCCGCCATTTCCATCCGCAGCACCCAGGATACCGCCGGACGCTCACCATAGATCTGGACCTTGTTGTCGCAGGTGAAACGTCCGCAGTACCATCCCTGGCCCAGGTAGACCCGCAGCAAATTTTCCTCCGCCAGAAGCGCCGTCACATCATAGACCTGATAGTGCAGATCCTTCGGATAATAGGTGTATCCCGGCGTGAACAGCAAATCGCCGATTTTCTTCCCGTTCAGCTCTGCCTCGTACACTCCCAACGCCGTGATGCTCAAAACTGCCCGTTCCACCCCGGCGGCAGGGATGCGCTGCTCAAAAACTTCTACTGTTCCTTCCTTGAAAGGACGTTCAACCGTGATAAAATGTGACCTCAAATCAGACATATTTCTCCTCCTCAAAAATGCCCGTTCAGAAATTCTGCGCTGACCTGGAAGCTCTTCACCGGCGATTTCTCCACCCAATTCCGGTGGCTCTCCAGCACCACGGCCTCCACATTGGCCCTCTTCGCCTGTTCTGCCAGAGCCTCCAGAGGCATATTCCCCGTCCCCAGCTCCGCGCTGTCGGTTTTCAGGATGGGCGTCATGGTGGGGCCGGCGAGCCGTGCGCCCCGGTCATTGATGTGCCACAGTTTCATCCGGCTTCCCAATCGCTCCATCCATTCCAGCGGATCAGCGCCGCCTTCGGCAAACCAGTAGCTGTCAAATTCAAAGTTCACCGCCGCCGGGTCTGTCTCCTCCAGCAGGATGTCGTATCCCCGCCGGGTCGAACTTACCCGCTGCAATTCGCAGTTATGGTTGTGGTAGAGGAGGGAAACGCCCTCCTTCCGCACAGCTTCCCCCGCCTTGTTCAGCCGCTCCGCCAGATCCCGTACTGTCTTCTCCTCGCCGTAGGCGAAGCGGTACATGCCCGTGATGACCGCGTATTTTGTTCCGAAATCCTTGGCTTCTGCAGCGACGGCGGCGGGGTCCCGTTCCACGCTGCCCAGATCCGTATGAAGGCTGACCACCTGTAAGCCGGAGTCCTTCACCAGGCCCTTCCAGTCCAGCTTGCCGCCCTTACCCACCGGCATACCGGCGGCCTTAGTCATCAGCCGCACCATAAGTCCCGCAGGATGGATCATAAACCCGCACAGTTCGATGCCATCGTATCCGGCGGCTTTCATTTTCTGCATCGTGTCCCGCGCTTGGGCTTCATTGTTCATCACCGTTCCCAGCATGAATTGCTGGACCGCTTTGACCGCCATCGTCACCCCTCCACGTTCATCAAGAATTCCATAAGCTGCCGTTCTAACTCTGGTCCCCACCAATCCCGATATCCGGCTTTGGTAGGATGGATCTTGTCATACATATATAGCGCCCGCTTATCTTCAGGAATGTCATTGAACACATCATCTGTCCAGATATCCAATACGCCAATGCCCCATTTTTCTTGAATTTCTAATAGCCTTGCCACCATAGCGGCATAAGCCTCGCTGTCAAAACGGGCATTGGTATAAAATACTGTCGGACAGCCCCAGGTCTCTTGTGCGTAGCAAATAATGTATTCAATAGCGCCGGTAATCGTTCCTGTATCGAAGTCTGTCAATGATTTTCCATCGCTTAATTCTCCCAAAGGCATTTCTTTGGAAGCGTCATTTGTGGAAAGCTGACAAACCAACAAATCAATTTGCTCCGATGCAGACACGTTGTTCAGCATCCGCTGGATATATGATTTGGCGCCGTTGTCCACCAATGTGGTTCCATCTACCGCCTCTTTGATGCTTTGACAGCCCATTCTGAAAGAAAAATATTCCGGCAGAGAGTTGTGAAGCGAAGATGCACCATTTGTAACAGAGGAACCCAGGAAAAGGACTGTTTTGTTGTCTAAGGGACTTCTGTCCATTCTCTGAAGCTGAGTAAAATCATATTCGGCGGCATTGCCGGACATAGCTGCCAATCGTTTCTCTCCTAATGCTTTCATGGGGCCGAAGTTGTACCGCCAACCGATAAATGTCCACTGAACTGCCAAAAGGACGGCAACCGTCGGGACAGCGATTTTTAGAATTTTTCCTTTTTTTGAACCTTTTTCAGTTCGGCTCATAACGTTTTACCCCTCTATTTCAAAAACTTTGCCCACCGTCACACCGCCCGGTCCATAGCTGTCCACGGCGATGTAATAGGTTTGCCCGGCATTGACCATGCTTAGATCCAGTTCTGTGCTGCCGATGACCTGCCAGCTGTTATACAGCTTTTCTGGCGCAATGCCGTATCGGATGTTGTACCCATCTGCTCCCGGCACGGCGTTCCATGTCAGCAGAATGTTCAAGCCGTCTCCGCTGCGAACCGCCGTCACGCCGTCCGCCTGCCCCGGCGCATCCCCCTGGGCGGGGCCAAAGGCCCGCAGTCCGCTGACCGCCGGTACGCCTTCAAAGGGGATCGCAAAATCTCGCAGCCGCAGATAGCGCACCTCCAGCGCCTTCTCCGGCATCCAGAAACGGTGAGCCCGGTCGCTGCCCTCATTTCGGGTGTCCAGCAGTGCGAACCATTTCTCACCGTCCAGCGAACCCTCCAGCAGATATCCTGTTTTCTGTGCCTGCACAAAAATATGGCGCGCACCGGTCTGGTTGGGGACCATCTGCTCCGCCGGGACATCCTGAGCAGGCATTTTGTGATCTGCCAGATTGATCTGAACCGCCGTGACTTGCCGCACCGCGCCCAGATCCACCTGATACCAAGGTGCGGCATCCTCCTCCTTCGCCGCCCACCAGGTACGGATATTCTCATCCGTCCCCAGCTCGGGGCCAAAGCCCTCCTGAGCGCTGGACGCTTTCGTCTTGCACCGGCAGGACAACAAGTGCAGCCTGGGAGCGGCAGCGTCCATATCCGTCCGAACGCCCTCCGGGAGAATAAAGGGATAATCCGCGAAGTGCTGATTGCAGTGCAGCATCCCGTCCTCGTCAAAATCGCAGGGAAACAGCCCTATCCGCCGCTCGAAGCTCTCGTTGACGCTGACCCGCATGGTGGAGGCGTGCCACCAGTTGCCGTACTTATCCTGGATAGTACTCCCATGTCCCGCCGAGGTGATGAATCCGCCGGGCTTGGAGGAAAAAGGATTGTGGATCTGGTAGGTAAAGGGACCCAGGGGTTTGCCGGAGACATACACGCCGTCGGCGTATACGTTGCACTCCGTACCGGGAGCGGCATATTGCAGATAATACTTCCCCCTATACTTCGTCATAAATGCGCCTTCAATAAAGGGTTTTGTTCCGACATATTGCCGGATGAGCCGCTCCATTCGTCTTTTATCATGGGACGGATGGCATTGGCGGCAGAACAAGG
>OFGZ01001112.1_pt1 | contig 15745 bp, 12 predicted proteins | sample 1521871 | NCBI WGS metagenome assembly OFGZ01 (sample SAMEA3504091, study PRJEB24116) | mouse gut metagenome | biome: mouse gut; feature: mouse-associated habitat; material: faeces | place: Denmark | collected 2011
TCTATTCTATGCGAAAGTTAAGTAGAAACTATGTGGCTTTTATCCCATAGACAAGCCTCTGGGTTTTTCGCCACGAAATTATAACAAACGAAACAAACCTATTTACAAATTGCAAACAGACAAAAATAAAAACAAAAATAAGAATAAAAAATAAACGAAATAAAAAGTATCAAACATCATTCACCACTTCCAGAACAGCCAACAAACTAGCTCCAGCAAGGAACTCTTCCAAAAGAAACCCCTTGGAAGACGTCGGCACTTAGCAAACAGCCCAAAAAGGCTGTGCGCTTAGTACCGCTACGTCTGGAACGGAGCGAGAGCGCGGTTTCGTTGGAAGAGTTCCTTGCTGGAGCGCCCCTCACGCCAAAACCTACCCCTACCTACCAATCAATCAATCATACCCTAACCCCCATCACTACTATTCCCCAACCTTATCAATCTCTATCCCCTCTTTATCCTCTCCTTCTAACTGACTAAAAATATCCTTTTCTATCTCATTCTCACACTCCCTCACCCTCGCTATGCTAGCTACTGTAATATTATCGTCCATATTGATGAGTTTTACCCCTGAAGTGACACGACCTAATTTTGAAATATTATTCACTTCTAACCGAATAATAATTCCTTCTGTCGTAATAAGCATTATCTCCTGATCCTCATCTACAGCTTTCACTCCCACTACATTTCCTGTCTTTTCATTTATTTTATAACATTTTATCCCTTTTCCGCCTCGATGTTGCTTCGTAAATTCTGATATAAAGGTTCTCTTCCCCATTCCCTTCTCAGAAACGAATAATAACGCCCTTCCTTGAGTATTTAACTGCATCCCTATCACTTCGTCCTGATCCTCTAAATTCATTCCAATTACCCCCATAGAAGTCCTTCCAGTACTCCTCACATCTCTTTCATTGAAACGAATACATTGCCCGAATTTTGTCACTAAGAAAATATCATTTTCATCATTCGTAGCTTTTACCTCTATCAACTCATCATCTTCCCTCAAAGTGATCGCAGCTAACCCCTTCTTCCTCACATTGGCATAATCTGTAATGGGTGTCTTCTTTACAATACCATTTTTTGTCGCCATAAATAAATAATATTTTTCTTTATACTCCTTAATTGGTATCATAGCCGTTATCTTTTCTTCCGGCTCTAATTGAATCAAATTAATAATCGCCGTCCCCCTCGCTGTACGACTGGATTCTGGAATCTCATATGCCTTCATCCGATACACTTTTCCATGATTCGTGAAAAACATCAAATAATGATGCGTAGAAGTCATGAGAAGGTCTTCAATATAATCCTCCTCAATAGTCTGCATCCCCTTAATTCCCTTACCGCCTCGATTTTGGCTCTTAAAATTATCAATTGTCATGCGTTTAATATAACCCCGATTTGTTCTGGCAATTACCACATTTTCATTTGGAATCATATCTTCCATCGAAATATCATATTCGTCATACCCAATAGAAGTACGCCTATCATCTCCATACTTCTCAGCAATCATTAAGATCTCTTCCCTTATCACCTGTAACAGACGCTTTTCATCTGCTAAAATAGCCTTTAACTCCTCAATTCTCTCCATCAATGCCTTATATTCTTGTTCTAATTTCTCGCGTTCTAAGCCAGTGAGCGCTCTTATACGCATATCCACGATTGCCTGCGCCTGTAGATCAGACAGCCCAAACCGCTCCATCAAATGTGCTTTTGCCTCTTGTACTGACTTTGAATGTCGAACTATGTTTATAACATCATCAATATTATCTAAAGCAATTAATAAACCTTCTAAAATATGCGCCCGTTCTTGTGCTTTATTTAATTCATATCGTGTTCTTCTCGCCACCACTTCTTCTTGATGGATTAAATAATTTTTCAACATATCAAGGAGATTCAATACTTTAGGCTCTCCATTCACCAACGCTAACATAATAACACCAAAAGTATCCTGTAATTGTGTATGTTTATACAATAAATTAAGTACTATGTTAGGATTCACATCTCGTCTTAACTCAATACAGATTCTCATTCCAGTACGATCCGATTCATCTCTAATATCCGTTATCCCGTCTATTTTTTTATCCTTTACTAACTCTGCCATCTTCTCAATCAACTTCGCTTTATTCACCATATAAGGCAGTTCTGTGACAATAATACGGTTCTTGCCATTGTTCATCGGTTCAATGCTTGTCACAGCTCTCACTCTTATTTTCCCTCTTCCTGTGCGATAAGCCTCTTCTATTCCTGTTGTCCCAAGAATCATCGCCCCAGTCGGAAAATCTGGTCCTTTGATAATCTCTAAAAGCTCTTCCATGCTTGTTTCTCTATCTTCTAAAACTCGATTATCAATTATCTTCACTACGGCATGAATTGTTTCTTTCAGATTATGCGGAGGGATATTTGTCGCCATACCTACTGCGATTCCTGTAGTCCCATTTACCAATAAATTTGGAAAACGGGAAGGAAGTACCACAGGCTCTTTCTCTGTATCATCAAAGTTAGGCATAAAATCTACGGTGTCTTTATTGATATCCGCCAACATTTCCATGGAGATTCTGCTCAATCTCGCTTCTGTATACCTCATCGCAGCAGCCCCATCTCCATCTACAGATCCAAAATTCCCATGTCCATCTACAAGCGGATATCTAGTAGACCATTCCTGTGCCATATTTACCAAAGCCCCATAGATCGAGCTGTCACCATGAGGGTGATATTTACCCATAGTATCACCGACAATACGAGCACATTTTCTGTGTGGTTTATCTGGACCATTATTCAATTCTATCATGGAAAATAAAACTCTTCTCTGCACAGGTTTTAACCCATCTCTCACATCTGGGAGGGCGCGTGCAGCGATTACGCTCATAGCATAATCAATATAAGAATTCTCCATTGTCTTTTTTAAATCCACATCATGAATCTTATCAAAGATATTTTCATCCATTCTTTTTTCCTCCAAATAATTTTCGGGTACTTTTGATTTTCCTAAATATCCAAGTTCTGTACATATTTCGCATTTGATTCTATAAATTCTCTTCTAGGTTCTACTTTATCCCCCATTAAGGTAGTAAAAGTCAAATCAATATCAGCCGCAGAAATATCATCGATTGTCACTCTGAGCAAGATTCTTTTTTCTGGATCCATGGTGGTTTCCCATAGTTGTTCTGCATCCATCTCTCCTAAACCTTTATATCGCTGAATCTTGTTGCTATTATCTCTCCCCACCTCTGCGATAATCCGATTGAGTTCCTCATCGCTATATGCGTACCAGACCCTCTTATTTCGCTCTAATTTGTACAAAGGAGGCTGGGCTAGATATACATAGCCCTCCTTGATTAAATCGGGCATAAAGCGGTATAGGAACGTCAATAAGAGGGTACTAATATGCGCTCCGTCTACATCGGCATCTGTCATGATAATAATTTTATGATAACGCAGTTTAGAAATATCAAAATCTTCATGAATACCAGTACCAAATGCTGTTATCATGGCCTTAATTTCTTCATTGCCCAAAATTTTATCCAATCTCGCCTTTTCCACATTTAAAATTTTACCTCGCAGAGGCAAAATGGCCTGTGTATTACGAGAACGTGCTGTCTTAGCAGAACCACCTGCGGAATCCCCTTCCACAATGTAGATTTCACAGTTTTTAGGGTCTTTATCGGAGCAATCTGCCAATTTTCCCGGCAGACTGGTACTTTCTAAGGCTGTCTTTCTTCTCGTCAAATCTCTGGCCTTTCTGGCCGCATCTCGCGCCCTCTGGGCTAAAATCGCTTTATCACAGATCAATTTCGCTACCGCAGGATTTTGTTCTAAGAAATAGGTGAGCTGTTCCGATACAATGCCGTCCACCGCACTGCGCGCTTCACTATTTCCTAATTTTTCCTTTGTCTGACTCACAAATTGAGGATCTTTCACTTTTATGCTGATAATTGTAGTGAGTCCCTCTCGAATGTCTTCTCCAGAAAGATTCGGCTCATTGTCCTTTAGTAATTTATTTTCCCTCGCATAGTCGTTAAAAGTCTTTGTAAGGGCATTTCTGAAGCCTACTACATGAGTTCCTCCATCAGGGGTAATAATGTTGTTTACGAAGCTATAACAGCTTTCTGTATAGGCATCATTGTGCTGCATCGCCACTTCCACATAAACTCCATCTTTCGTGCCTTCACAATAAATCACATTCTCATAAATCACTTCCCTGCTCTTATTGAGATAGGTTACGAACTCCTTAATCCCTCCTTCATAATGCAATGTTACTACATTTTCTGGATCTTCTCTCTTATCCCTCAGAATAATCTTTACATTCTTCATCAAAAATGCTGTTTCTCGCAGTCTGGTTTTTAAATCCTCAAAATTAAACACTGTTTCTTCAAAAATCTCTTTATCTGGTAAAAAGAAAACTTCTGTTCCTGTTTGTTCTAATGGACACTCGCCGATTACTTTTACAGGATATACTGCTTTGCCTTGTTCATATCTCTGTTGATATATTTTTCCACCCTGATAAACACGCACTTCTAACCATTCGGACAGTGCATTGACAACAGAAGCGCCAACGCCATGAAGTCCGCCTGAAAAATCATAACCTCCACCTCCAAACTTTCCGCCTGCGTGTAAAATGGTATATACAACTTCAATGCTTGAAACCCCTGCCTTGGGATGTATTCCAGCAGGGATACCTCGCCCATTATCTATTACGGTGATGGAGTTATCTGGATTAATAGATATATCAATATTATCACAAAAACCAGCTAATGCCTCATCCACTGCATTATCGACAATTTCATATACCAGATGGTGAAGCCCTTTTGATTCTGTTGTGCCTATATACATACCAGGTCTTTTTCTCACTGCTTCTAATCCCTCTAATATCTGAATCTGATTTTCATCATATTCTTGTCCTATCATAATCTGCCTCCTTTAATTCAATTATTTAAGTATTGTTCCATTTACAATTTGATAAGTTTTATTTATTTTAAACCTGTTTTCTATAAATCCATCTAATCCCGTACAAGTGATAATTGTCTGCACATGGGCGATATTATTTAATAAATGATTTTGTCTATGACCATCTAATTCTGATAGCACATCATCCAACAGCAAAACAGGTGTATCATGAATGAATTGTTTTACTATTTCTATTTCTGCTAACTTTAGAGAAAGCGCCGCTGTCCTCTGCTGCCCCTGTGAACCATATTTGCGGATATCCACATTTTGTATGATAAAACTCATATCGTCCCTATGAGGTCCAACATTTGTTGTTTTAAATTTTATATCTCTATCTCGATTTCTCTTTAGAGAAGATGCAAAATTTTCTGCCTCTATATCTGGTTCATAAAAAATTTGTAATTCTTCTCTTTCCCCTGAAAGTTTTTTGTGAATCTGATAAATAATTTTATTAAGCGAATGGATAAACGCTTCTCTTCTTTTTATGATTTCTGTTCCATATTCCACTAATTTTTCATCCCAAATATCAAGAGTATCCATAAATTCGGGCTGTATGGTCAAATTTTTCAGTAATTGATTTCTCTGATTTAACGATTTGTTATAATTTACCAGATTATATATATATAGTTTATCCAACTGACATAATTCTAAATCAAGAAAACGTCTTCTTTCTCCTGGACCGTCTTTAATTAAATTCAAATCCTCAGGAGAAAAAAATATTACATTCACAATACCAAATAATTCACTCACTTTTTTAATCGGGATGCCATTAATAGCTATCCCTTTTGATTTATTTTTTTTCAAGTGGATATCTATTCGATATGGAATGTCTTTTTTTCTCACTATTGTTTTAATATGAGCCTCCTCTTCGCCGAACAAAATCATCTCTCTGTCCTTGCTTCCTTTATGGGACTTTGCCGTTCCAGACATAACAATCGCCTCTAAAACATTTGTCTTTCCCTGTGCATTATCACCATGCAGGATAGTAGTGCCCTCATCAAACCTCATAGATAGTTTTTTATAATTTCTGAAATTCTGTAACTCTATTGTTTCAATTACCATCGATCTCTATTTCTTCTCCATCAAACAAAATTCTATCCCCTTTATAGAGCTTCTTTCCCCTCTGATATTCGATTTCCCCATTTACCTTTACTTTTCCATCTTGAATCGCTATTTTAGCCTCTACACCTGAATCCACAAAGCCAACAGCCTTTAATGCCTGTCCCAACTTAATAAATTCACCTTTTAAAACAATCTTTTCCATAATTTCCCCTTTTCTGCTCTTGTTTTTATTTAATAAAAATATGTTATACACCTAATCCACATAAAATGTCCTATAATATCCACATTTGTTTCTCAAAATGTGGATAACTTTTTTGCTGTGTGGATAACATGTGGATAAATGATTTTGGCTATATGGTGTTAAAATTAACTGGCAGAATCAAATATACATAACTTTCCTTATCATCTCGAATGAAACAAGGAGCTTTTGGATTCACTAAGTATACATTAATTTTTTCATCATCTATCACGCGCAATGCGTCGATTAAAAATTTAGGATTAAAGCCAATCATGATATCTTTTCCCTCTTTTACGATATCCACCGTTTCATCCATAGAACCCACAACAGAGTTTATCTTTAACTCCATCATATTGTCCTTAATGTTAATAATAATAGGCTTTTTATCTCCCTCTTTTACTAACAAAGTGGCTCGATCAATACAATCTAACATCTCTCGTTTATTAATCACTATTTTTGTTTCATAATCTGACGAGAGCATCTGATTTATTTTAAAATATTCTCCTTCAATCAGACGAGAAACAACAATCGTATTATCAAATTCAAATAAAATGTGATTATTTGTAAAAAAGATATGAACTTCATCTTCTGTTCCGCCTGTTAAAATCTTGCTGATATCAGATAACGTCTTTCCGGGAACTACTACCTTCACATGTTCATAATTCTCCTTTAACTCAATCTTACGAATAGAAATTCTATGACCATCTAAAGAAACCACTTTCATCTCATTGTCTATCACTTCAATCAATTCACCTGTCATCAATTTATTACTCTCATTATCACTGATCGAAAAAATTGTCTGTTGAATGACCTCCTTCAGTGTGAATTGTGATAAACTAATAAAATTATTTTTCTCTATATAGGGCAAGTTTGAGAAATCCTCTCCCGCTTTTCCCGCTATTGTAAATTTCGCCTTTTCACAGACAATCATAACATTAAAATTCTCATTGCTCTCAATTGTCACATCATTATCTGGCAATTTACGAATGATGTCTGAAAAGATACGAGCATTAAGGGCGATCTTCCCTTCCTCCAAAATTTCACCCTTTACAACCGTTTCTATGCCTAATTCTGTATCATTCCCTGTAAGCTTTATGATATCAGACGATGCCTGAATCAAAATACATTCCAGAATAGACATTGTAGTTCGTGAAGGTACTGCTTTTAAAACAATATTAACTGCTCTTAAAAGATCAGATTTACTGCATATTAATTTCATGATATAAAAAACTCCTTTCTACAATACACTCTTTTTTAGCGATATATATATAATATATACTTAAAATATAAATTTCTAGCCGTTCCACATTATGAAAGATCTCTTTCCACACTACTCCCTTGTTTTTAACGATATATATATATAATATATTTAAAATATAAATTTCTAGCTATTCGATATTATGACCCCCCTTTTGACCAATGTACATATGTTCGAGCGATCTATATATATTATACATTCATAATATATAAATTTCTAGTAGTTTATAGTTAAAATGTGGATAACTTTTTTTTGAAAAAAAACGCCTGCGTTGGGCGACGTATATATATAATATATATAGATCATACTTCGTAGTAGTAGTAGGGGGTGTGGATATTGTGGATAACTCCAAAAAACCCAGTAAATACAAGGGTTTGAGGGGTGTTTTTTTTGTGGATAACTATGTGGATAACGTGTGGATAACTTTGATTGAATGTGGATAACTTTTCAACCAAAATTTCCCAAAAAAAAGTTATCCACACTCTATCCACATAGTTATCCACATTTTTTGTGGATAACTTTTAAGGGGTAATTTTCTTTTTTATTACCTCAATGGTATTTCTGATTCCCTCATTTACTTCCATCTCTCTTTTTATTTTTTTACATCCGTTAATGATAGTTGAATGATCACGTTTTCCCAAAACTTCTCCAATTTGTTTTAATGGGATATCCACCATAGTCCGGCACAAATACATAGCGATCTGCCTTGGATATACTAAATCTCTATTGCGCTTTTGAGAGCAAATATCAGCCGGAGTGATGGAAAAATGCTCTGCTACCACTTTAATGATGAACTCAGGAGTTAAATCTTTTTTTTCATGAGGAGAGATAGAATCTTTTAAAACTTCTTCTGCTAAAGATACTGTTAAATCCCTATTTGCTAAAGAAGCAAAGGCATATATCTTCGTTAAAGCCCCTTCTAACTCACGAATATTAGATTTTATGTGGTTGGCGATATATTCAATTACAATATTGTCAATATTATAATCTTCTAATTCAGCCTTTTTGTGAAGAATTGCCATTCGAGTTTCATAATCTGGAGATTGGATATCCACAGTCAAGCCCCATTCAAAACGGGAGCGAAGGCGTTCTTCTAGGGTTTCAATATCTTTAGGTGGTTTATCAGAGGAGATGATAATTTGTTTTTTCGCTTCATGTAAAGCATTAAATGTGTGGAAAAACTCCTCTTGTGTGGCTTCTTTTCCAATTATGAATTGAATGTCATCGATCAATAAGACATCCACATTTCGATAGTGTTCTCGAAACTCAATTGTGGATAAGTCATCTTTTTTACGAATGGCATCAATAATTTCATTTGTGAATTTCTCTGAGGTCACATACAATACTTTTGCATCTGGGTTTTCATCTAAAATAAAGTGGGCGATAGAGTGCATTAAATGGGTTTTTCCAAGTCCTACACCCCCATAAATAAAAAGAGGGTTATAGATTTCCCCCGGCGATTCTGCCACAGCTAATGCTGCTGCATGTGCAAAACTATTGTTATTTCCTACAACGAAGGTATCAAATGTGTAACGTGGATTTAAATTCGCATTTAAAATATTTTGCTGGAGTGTATAATTCTTATGTGTTGTTGCTATTTTTTTGTTTAGTTCCTCTTTGTTGATAAACTTTAAAGTGTAGGAAATACCAGTAATTTCACCGATGCTGACAATTAATTGTTTATAATATTTTTTTTCAATATAATCCGCATGTAGTCGGTCTGGAGCAACAATGGTAATTAAAGAATCCTCCACAGCATGAATTTCTAAGGGTTTTAACCACGTATTAAAAGAAACATCTGAAATTTCATATTCTCGTTTCAGTGTTTCTAATATTTCATCCCATTTTTCATTTACTATGTTATCCATGGTAATCACCTGTTTCAAAATGCCTTCCTTAATTATATATATATATTATACTAAAATTGCTGTTTTTTCAAGCAAATTTCAAAAGAGAAAAGTGGAGTGTGGATAACTATGTGGATAACGTGTGGATAACTTCTATTTAGAAAATGTGGATAATGTGGATAATGTGGATAACCAAAAAAATGTGGATAACTCAAAATGTGGATAATGTGGATAACTTCAAAAAAAAGGGCTATTAGTTTTATAATAACAGGAACAAACAGTGGTTATCCACATGCGTTGTGGATAACGTGTGGATAACTTTTTTTAGAGTGTGGATACTGTGGATAACTTTATCCACAATATCCACACTGATAAATACTGGGCTAGAGGGTCATTTTAAAAAGTTATCCACACGATATCCACACGATATCCACAATGAAAAATTAGTTATCCACAGAGTGTGGATAACTTGGCAAAAAGTTATCCACACTGATTATGTTAACCACTAAAATGTGGATAACTCCGTTTTTTTTGTGGATAGAGTGTGGATAACTCAAAATCAAAAAAAACTGCTTGACTCAGTAAAGATTTTTTTTTATAATAGGAATGATGTTTTAACATAAAATAGCAAGCAATTATAAGATGCTGCTGTGCTTTGTAAAATTATCAAGCGTGGATTAAAACAACAACAAAGACAGATCGAAAGTAATCGTGTTTGTTTCTTAATTGTCGTGAACGAATAGAAACAAACAATTAATTAAAGGAGGTGTTGTGATCATGAAAATGACATTTCAACCAAAAAAGAAGTCCAGAGCGAGAGTTCATGGTTTTAGAGCTAGAATGCGTACAGCAAGTGGAAGAAAAGTATTAGCTGCCAGAAGAGCAAAGGGTAGAAAAAGATTATCAGCATAGGCCGCAGTTTTTGTGGCCTTTTGTTCTATTTAAAGACATGGAAAATAAAAGATATGAATAAAGAAAAATCTGTAAAGAGAAGTATAACTTCTTTAAAAAAGAATCGTGATTTTCAGAAGGTTTATCAGGAAGGAAAATCATTTGCCAATAAATATTTGGTTATGTATATTTTAGAAAATGGAACACAGAACAATTATTTAGGAATATCGGTAAGTAAAAAAGTGGGAAATAGTATTGTCCGCCATCGAATAACACGCCTTATAAGGGAAAGTTATCGATTGCATAAAGAAGAGTTTCAGTCCGGATATCATATTGTAATCATTGCCAGAACAGGGGCGAAGGGAAAAGCGTATCAAGAAATAGAAAGTGCTGTCATTCATTTAGGAAAATTACATCATATATGGAAAGAGATATTATGATTTTAAGAGAAATGTTGAAAAAGATATTATTAGGAACGATTCGGTTCTATAGAAAATTTTTGTCACCCCTCAAAGTGACAACACATTGTATTTATACACCTACTTGTTCTCAGTATGCGATAGAAGCGATTGAGAAATATGGACCTTTCAAAGGCAGCTTTTTGACATTCAGACGATTAATCAGATGTAATCCCTTTGCGAAGGGTGGTTATGATCCAGTTCCATAATATAAGGAGGTAAAACAACAGATAAATAAAACTTAATTCCGTTGTAAATTACAGGGTGAACGTGCTAACAACAAAGCAAGAAAACTTGTAAAAAAACTGATAGAGGAAGGAAGTGAAAACGATGATAAAAACAATTCGAGTAATGCTACTTCCAAACAACAAACAAAGGACAAAATTATTTCAATATGCGAATACGGCAAGATTTGCTTATAATTGGACATTAGGCAGAGAACAAGAAAATGATAAGAATGGTGGAAAGTTTATATCAGATAGTGATTTGCGAAAAGAATTTACAGATGCTTGCGATGCCTATCATAAATTTTTCAAAGGCTATACAAAGCATCCCAAATTTAAAAGCAAGAAACATACCATTCCTTCTTTTTACCAAGACAATATAAAAATCAAGTTTACCGATACGAATGTAAAAATAGAAGGATTTTCCACTTCTAAAAAGAAGAATAAGCAGAAATTAAATTGGATTCGTCTTGCAGAACATGATCGTATTCCGACTGATGGTAAATATATCAATCCCCGTATAAAATTTGATGGATTAAATTGGTATCTTACTGTTGGTATGGAATATGAAGACTCAGTTTCTTTCCCAGTGAAGGAAGGGATTGGAATTGATCTTGGAATCAAAGAACTGGCAATATGTTCTGATGAGAAAACATATCAAAATATAAATAAAACACAAAAAGTAAAGAGATTGGAAAAACGAAAACGCAGGTTACAGCGTTTCATATCAAGACGATATGAAAAGAATAAGAAAGGAGAGAGTTACTGCAAAACAAGTAACATAATAAAGAGTGAAAAGAAACTTTTAAGGTTACATCATAGACTAACAAATATCCGTCAGAACTATTTGCATCAGACAACTTCTGAGATTATAAAGCAAGAACCAAGTTCTAAATTATGTAGTTGTTGTGGAACTATCAAAAAGGATTTAAAATTATCAGAGCGTATTTACAGATGTAAATGTGGAAATGTAATAGATAGAGATTATCAAGCAGCGTTAAAGCTGAAAAGATATGGAGAGATGTCTTTACAATCTGTAACATAACATTTTCAAGTTAATACAGATATGTACGAATACGTTAGTTCGGAATTTACGCCTATGGAGTGTACAAGAACTTGTGAGTAGTATTGGAAGTTGTTCTATACAAAAGCATATACGATGAAGTAGGAATGAAACATAAAGGTTTACAACTTTTTATAAGTTTTCAGTAACGGTAGAAAGTGTTTCAGATTTTATTGACACAGAGTAATACATTTATTATTGGTGATGTTGCAAAATTATTAGGTATTATTATGAATGGTCTATTTGAATTCACGAATATGTTCGGGATTCAAAATATAGGTCTATGTATTGTATTATTTACGTTCGTTATAAAAATGTTAATGTTCCCATTAACAATTAAACAACAGAAGTTTTCTAAAATTTCCACCATTATGAATCCAGAGATTCAGGCGATTCAGAAAAAATATAAAGGGAAATCCGATCAAGATTCTATGATGAGGATGCAAGAGGAAACAAAAGCAGTATATGCAAAGTATGGAACATCGCCTACGGGTGGATGTTTACAATTAATTTTGCAGCTCCCTATTTTATATGCATTGTTTCGAGTTATCAACAATATTCCTGCTTATGTATCTTCTGTAAAAACAATATTTATGAATATTGTTACTCCTCTGATGCAGCAAGAGAATTTTATTGAAAAAATTTCGACATTCGCAGAAACATATGGGATGTCCCCAGAAAAGTATGATTTTAATCAGGCGAATTATGTAGTCGATTTATTGTATAAATTTAGCAGCAAAGATTGGGCAGAATTGGTGAATCAATTCAGCGGTATTGCTAACGTCATCACAGAAAATTCAGATAAAATTATTCATATGAATACTATGTTTGGCGTGAATCTGGCAGAATCGCCGGGAATCGCTCTCACCCCAGCACTATTGATCCCTATTTTAGCAGGTGTAACACAATGGCTCAGTACAAAGTTGATGACAAGTATACAAAGTGTAAATGACAGCAATGAACAGAATCCAATGAATTCTTCTTTGAAAATGATGAATACAATTATGCCATTGATGTCAGCATTTTTCTGTATTACTATGCCAAGCGGATTAGGAATCTATTGGGTAGCAACCAGTGTATTTACCATTTTCCAGCAGCTCATCTTAAATGCATATTTTGATCATACTGATATGGACGCTTTAATTAAGAAAAATGTTGAGAAAGCGAATAAAAAAAGAGAGAAAAAAGGATTGCCTCCTCAAAAAGTTACTACAACAGCTTCTTATAATACAAAAAGTATTGCAGAGAATCGAATAGAACAACAGCAAAAACGAGAGCAAGAAGTACAAGAGAATAAAAAGAAGATGAAAGAAGCTACAGATTATTATAATAAAGGAATAGAAAAACCGAATAGTCTATCTGCAAAAGCGAATATGGTACAACAATACAATGAAAAAACAGAAAAGAAGAGGAAATAAAGTGGGGAGGATTTTTACATGGGTGTAATTGAAATTACAGGTAAAACAGTAGATGAAGCAATTACAAATGCATTAATAGAATTAGAAACCACCAGTGATAAAATTGAATATGAAGTCCTTGAAAAAGGCAGCAGTGGAATCCTCGGCATATTTAATAGTAAACCAGCGAAAATAAAAGCATGGAAAAAAGTTACCATAGAAGATAAAGTACATGAATTTTTAAATGCTATATTTCAGGCGATGAAGATGGAAGTGAACAGCGATATTCAGTATGACAAAGAAGAAGGCATCATGAATATCAATCTGAGTGGTGCTGAAATGGGAGTTCTAATTGGAAAAAGAGGACAAACTTTGGATAGTTTACAGTATCTGACCAGTCTGATGGCGAATAAAGAAAATGATACACATATTCGTGTGAAGATGGATACAGAAAACTATAGGGAGAGAAGAAAGGAAACATTAGAAAACTTAGCTAAAAATATCGCTTACAAGGTGAAAAAAACCAAGAAAGCAGCAGCTTTAGAACCAATGAATCCTTATGAAAGACGTATTATTCATTCTACTTTGCAAAATGATAAATTTGTCTGTACGAAAAGCGAAGGGGAAGAACCTAATCGTTATGTTATGATTATGCTGAAAAAGGATAATAGATAAAAGTGGGAAGAACAGTCGTTGCGTGGTGTGAATAAAAAAATGCCATATGACGGCTGTTTTTCCATATAGTGTTAAATATCTAGATAAAACAGGTAAAAAAAGGAATAATAAAAATATAAAAAATAAATCTCCACACAAAATTTATCACCTATAACTTAAACACAAAGATTGAAAAAATCAGCATAGAATGGAGGTTTCATATGGAAAAAGATACAATCGCTGCAATCGCTACAGCTTTTACAAACGCAGGAATCGGGATTGTGAGAGTGAGTGGAGAAGAAGCGATAGAAATTGTGGATAAAATCTATAAAGGAAAGAAAAATCTAAAAGAAGCAGAAAGCCATACCATACATTATGGACATATCGTAGATGAAGAGCGAATGATAGATGAAGTCATGGTATTGGTTTTAAAAGCTCCTAATACTTATACCAGAGAGGATACTGTGGAAATCGACTGCCATGGCGGCGTTCTAGTGATGAAACAGATATTAGAAACCGTTTTAAAATATGGAGCTAGATTAGCAGAACCGGGAGAATTTACAAAGAGAGCTTTTTTGAATGGAAGAATTGATCTGGCAGAAGCAGAAGCTGTGATAGGAGTGATTAATGCACAGAATAATTATGCATTACAGGCTTCTTTAGAACAGTTAAATGGTCAGGTTTCTAAAAAGGTGAAAAAATTAAGAGAAGATATTTTATATCAAATCGCATTTATCGAATCCGCATTAGATGATCCAGAACATATCTCTCTAGATGGATATACACAAAAAGGACTTTCCTTTGTGGATAAACTGCTAGAGGAACTAGAAAAACTGCTTCATTCAGCCGAAAATGGAAAAATCGTGACAGAAGGGATTAAAACAGTTATTTTAGGAAAACCAAATGTGGGGAAATCATCTTTACTGAATGTATTAGCAGGAGAAGACAGGGCGATTGTTACAGATATAGCAGGAACAACAAGAGATATTTTGACAGAACATATCCTATTAGGAGGAATTAGTCTTAATCTAGTAGATACAGCAGGGATAAGGGATACGAAAGATGTGATAGAACAGATTGGAGTAGAAAAAGCCAGAAATATTGCAAAAGATGCTGATTTAATTATTTATGTCGCAGATGCTTCTATTAAGTTAGATGAAAATGATAAAGAAATTATAGAATATATTAAAGATAAAAAAGCGATTGTGCTATTAAATAAAACAGATTTACCCATGATGATAACAAAAGAAGAATTAGAAAAAAATGTGGATAAACCTGTTATTTTAATTTCTGCAAAAGAGGGAAAGGGAATAGAAGAATTAGAAGAGATAATAAAACAGATGTTTTTCCATAGAGAGATTTCCTCAGATGGAGAAATTTGTATTACCAATATGCGCCATAAACAGGCTCTTCAGCAGGCATATAATAGTATTTGTTTAGTAAAACAGAGTATGTTAGACAAAATGGCAGAAGATTTTTATACCATTGATTTTATGGAAGCATATGAGCAATTAGGGTATATCATCGGAGAGGCATTAGAAGATGATCTGGTGAATGAGATTTTCCAGAAGTTTTGTATGGGGAAGTGAGTTATTATAAATAAAGTGGTTATTGGTTGGGGTAACTGAAAGGTGAAGGGGTCGCTTCGGCAAGGAAGTATTCCAGCGAAGCCGCGCTTTCGCTCCGTTCCAGACGTAGCGGTACTAAATTCG
>OFGZ01001118.1_pt1 | contig 15678 bp, 14 predicted proteins | sample 1521871 | NCBI WGS metagenome assembly OFGZ01 (sample SAMEA3504091, study PRJEB24116) | mouse gut metagenome | biome: mouse gut; feature: mouse-associated habitat; material: faeces | place: Denmark | collected 2011
GGGACGATTTTCTCGTGGTGCCACCCGATATTCACTATGGATTTCAGGCATAAAACAAAAAAAGCATTTCCCTGATCCGGAAAATACTCGCCACCTATCACATAGTCTCATTTGATACTAAATGGTAAACCCATTCCCATATCTCACCTCTGTAACGTGAGGAACACGGCATCCGCTACTTCCATTCGCTTTGCATCTCACAAACCCATTCCCATAAAACTTTCCTGCCATCTTTCAGCGTATGACGGCTCTCTGTGAGGAACCTTTCTATGGTACTCTCTTTGATCTTTGATTTTATCCATTTTCTAAAAACTATAAATACTTTAACACAATCCAGTCTCAGTGTCAACCATTTTTTTAGCTTGCTTTAGCTGGCAAAATTTTTGCCGCCATAAAACAAAAAGAGCTGTCGTAAAATACACGCTGTATACAATAGATGGAATCCACCTGCATAGATCTGATCCATTTCGTGTATATAAACTGCATTTCACAACAACTCTTTGTTTTATTTGCCCAGATAGATGGGCTTTTTCTCACTTTTTCTATTTCGCAAAGCCCCTTATGCGTTTTCCCACTTATTTACTCTTTACTTTTACCGATTTCGGGAGCTTTGCTTTCTTCAACAGAAATTTATATCTTTTAAGTTTCTTTTTCGGCACAATAATTTGCGCATTTTTCTTAATGCCTTTAAACGCGTTTTTGTAAATTTTAGTAATCTTATCGGATACGATCACTATTTTTTTCAATTTGGAACAATTTGCAAAAGCGTTTTTGCCAATTTTTGTTACGTTTGATCCAATCGTCACCTGCGTCATTTTCTTGTCTTTTTGGAATGCTTTTTCTCCAATTACCGTAATTTTATAATCCTGTCCTTCAATCGAAACGCTTGGTTTTATGGAAACTTTTTTCTTCGTATTCTTCAAAGATTTTAAAAGCATTGCCGTTTTTTCCGTCGCAGAAGAAACAATAATTTTATAGTTTCTGTTCTCTATAGGGAAAATTTCTCCGGCTTCCGGCAGTCCTTGTTCCACTTTTAGCGTAATGCTGCCCTTCACATTGCTTCCATCTAATGCTTTTGCCGTAATCACCACAGCCCCTATTGCTTTCGCTTTTACATTGCCGTTTGCATCTACGGATGCAATATTTGAATTGCCGCTGCTCCATGACACTTTTTTATTTGCCGCATCCGTTGGCTTCACCGATGCCGTAAGTTTTACGGTTTCATTTACGGTCAAGGTTTTTCGGTTTCCCGCCGCAATGACTGTAATGCCTGTTACTTTTCTTGGCAGCGCTTCAATCCCTATACTTCCCGAAACGCCTCCTTTTCCATCGGCAGGTCTTGCAGTTATCGTTGTTTTGCCTGCCCGAAGCGCTTTTACATTGCCATTTGTATCTACCGATGCAATATTCGGTTTACTGCTGGCCCAAACCACTTTTTTATTTGTGGCATCCCAAGGCATAACGACAGCCGTCAATTTTACTTGTTCCTGAATTTGAAGTTTGGTTTTATTGCCTGCTGCTGTAATTCTTACGCTTTCGACTGGCTTTTCTGGGTTTTCCTCCTGCTTCGCTTGAATTTTCAGCGTAATGTTTCCCGTTATCCCGCTTCCATCTTTCGCTTCCGCTGTAATGGTTACGTCCCCTTCTTCGATTGCCGTCACCAGACCGTTTTCGTCTACTGACGCTTTTTTAGGATCGCCGCTGTTCCAATCCACTTCTTGATTGGCTGCATCTTCCGGTTCTATTTCAGCCGATAATTGTAACTGGCTGCCTGCTTCAAGCTCCCTCACATCATCTTTTGACAAAACCGTTATGTGTTCCACAAGCACCACATTTAGTTTTACCAGATTTTTCTCTGCTTCTTTCAAATTTAAAAACAGTTTCAGTTTTTCTTCCAACGCTGTTTCCCCAGACAGGTTTTCCACTGCTTCACATGCCTTACGGTAAGCTGCCCATGAGGTGATATTGTACTCCTCAGGAACCTTCGCATTCTTATCTGCGATTGCGGCCGCTATATCGTCGTCAATCGTTTGGAAAGACTGTGTTTTCGCCGTCTGTAGAGCTCCAAATGCCGCATCTAACTGTTGCTGGCTGACAGATGAATCCTCCAACAATTCCTTTGCCGTTCCCACCGCTTCTGAAAACTCTGGATACAGTTCCGAAAACATATCCGTTTTGTCACCGTAATTTAAAACTTCCTGCGCTAACTCTAAACGGTTTACAGCCCCTGAATCCTGCGCTTTTCCGATCATCCGGATCTCCGCCGCTGATGCAAAATCATCTTTTGTCTCTAACGCCCGCAGTCTCACATGTGTAGCTGCAGCCGCCGCAAACGTAAAGTATACTGTTTTTACTGCGCTGTCTTTCTTCCACTCACCCCGCTCATATGGATAGAACGTTTCTCCGTCCGTACTGATCTCAATTTGATATTCCGTAATCGTCCCATTTGGATTGGCCGTTTTCCTCGGCGTATATTGTAAACCGCTTACAAGATAAGAACCGCCCAAATCTATCGTAATCCAATGCTTCGGCCTCCCGCCGTTACTTGCCTTATCCTCGTCGTTGCCATAATTCGTATGCCAAAGCGAATTAATGTCTCCATCTAATACGTTTTGCGCGGCTCCGTCACTATGCGCGCTCCCTGCCGTCGCCGTCATGCCAGCCGTTGGCAACTCTGCAAAACCTTCCGCGCTGATTTTGCCTACTCTCACTGTTTTAGTCACAAAAGGTTTGTCAGTCAGGCGCGCATTATAGATTGTTTCCGCCACGCCGCCCTCCTTGACGTTCACTTCTGTAAATTCCCGTTAAAGACGGTTTTTACAGCTAAATTGTTTTTAACTGGATTTTTTATTGAATTGTTTCCCCATTCCCGCTGTCGGTCAGATTTCCGATGAAACGGTAATGGATTTCGATAGACTGAACTTTCTCACCATTTACCCGGCGTTTGTCGCCCACTAAAATCTTTGTGATAAGTTCATTGATGATACAAGAATTTAATTCCTTCAGGTCACTGTACTGCCGGATCAGGCTTATCCACTTTTCCGCATTCTGCTCTGTGCTGTCATGCTCTGCCGACTGTTCCTGCAATGCGGAAAGCTGTTTTTTAAGTTCTTCCTGCTCCTTCTGGTACTTTGGCAGAAGATTGTCTATGCTTGTGCCTGCAAGCCTGCCGAGTGCGTAATCCTCATACAGCCTGCTTATGACTTTATCAATCTCCTCAAGCCTTTTCCCTATGGTTCGCTTCTTCCCCTCAATCAAACCATAATCGACGGTACTGTTTAACTGCTGTTGTTCCATAACCCTGCCAAGGACTGCCTGCTCGTCCGCAAGTGCCATTGCTGCCCATTCCCTTATGTCTTTGAGGACAATATCGTACAAGTCCTGCTCTTTAATGCGGTGTGGAGTGCATCCGTCCGGCCCGTTCGCCTTGTAGTTCTGGCATGAGCCGAAATACGTCTTTTCAGGATTGTTTTTGCTTGTCCGTTCAGGGAAGAATGAAATGCGCCTGCCGCAGTCCGGGCAGTAGGCGATACCGGAAAAGATACTCGGCTCCCTTTTTGCCTTGCACATCCTCCTGCGCTTCCCGTTGACCTCCTGCACACGCTCCCAAAGCTCCAAGTCCACAATCGGCTCAAATATGTCTTTTACCACCACCCACTCGTCTTTGGGCTTCACATAGTTCTTGCCGACCTTGAACAGCTTTGACTGTTTCTGCGCCACAAGGCTGCCGATGTAGACCTCGTGCGAGAGTATCCATTTTATCGTGGTTTCATTCCAAATATAGTTGGATATGTCACCCTCGCCCTTAAAATTTGCCCACGTCCTCTCGCCCCTTACATGGTGCCAGTATGCGGGTATCGGTATGCGCTCCCTTTTCAGCACGTTGCCGATTGCCTTGTAACCTTTGCCCTGCACAGCAAGCTCGTACATACGCCTTACAATCGGCGCTGTTTCCGCATCCGGTATCAGCTTGTGGCTGTCCTCCGGCGATTTCCGGTAGCCGAACGGCGGCACGGTGCTGTGGTAGATGCCCGCCCTTGCCTTTGTGGTCATGGTGCTGCGGATTTTCTTTGAAATATCCCTTGCATAGAAATCATTAAACAGGTTCTTGAACGGTGCCATTTCATTGTACCCCATAGAGGTATCAATCCCGTCGCTGATTGCGATATAGCGTACTTTCTTGCTTGGAAAATACACTTCGGTATAATAGCCCGTTTGCAGATAGTCACGCCCAAGACGTGAAAGGTCTTTTGTAATGACCGTGTTGATTTTCCCGCTTTCAATATCCTCAATCATGCGCTTAAAATCCGGTCTTTCAAAATTTGTCCCGCTCCAGCCGTCATCAACGTATGTTTCCGCAACCTCTATACCATGATACTGTGCATACTGCATGAGCATCTGTTTCTGGCTCGTTATGGAATTGCTTTCTTTGTCTGTGATGCCGTCATCAACAGACAGCCGGGTATATAACCCCGCTTTTGGTGCTGTTTTGTATGTAGTTCTACTCATTGGCTTCTTCCTTTCCAGAAAAAGCTGGTGAACTGCAAAGTGGTTCTTCATTTCCTATTATACCTTCATGGTCAGCAACCTGCAAGCACTTTTCCTCTTTATCCGAATTTAATATTACCCTCACAAACGCCTCCTGTGGTGTGCGTTTGCTGTCAAATACTCTTGTTACTACCAGTTTTGTTTTATTCAAATATATTCCTCCTCGTTTTCTGAAAGAAAATGTCTGCCATGCCTGCATGGTATACGCCCTTGCAAAAAGCATAGAAATTTCCCTCTCAATCTCAACTTACCGACAGACGTTTTCTGTGTCCTACCCTGCAAACTTAACTACCACCGACTAAAGTCGGTGGGTTATGGCAATTTAAAAAATGCCTCTTGCGACTAAAGTCGCGCTTAGCTTGAAAACAACTATCTTCTATCACTTATTTCTTATTCAGAAAGTGCCGCCTAAAGGCGGTGGTTTTAACCACTCGCTTGGAAAATAAAATCCCAACAAGATATAAGTTTATCCTGCCGAGTATCAGACACTTTGAAATGACGTAATATAGACGCTTTCAAAATGCCCCCAATCCCTTATGGTTACTTCCTTTATACGCTAAGACACTTATTTTTCTATTTATAAAATAAAAGTATTTATATATAATAGGGGATTAGAAATAACCGTATGTATATATATATAAAGGATTTGGGATTTTACACGTCTAAACGTATATTGCGTCTTAATGCCTTTCCCCTGTGCGTACTTTTACATGGATACCCTTAAATCCCCTTGCGGTCTTTCCAGTGCCGAGTGCGATATTATTCGTATAGGCAAGCCCGTACTTGTCCTCATTCTGCCTTAAAAAGTTGGAAAAACTGCGCTCACCTAACGGTTTTTCAAGGTTATCCTCACACCACTGGCTGTATGCACCGTAAAGCTGCTTTGACGTGGCGTGTGTGCCTTTCTCAAGCCTGATGTAACCCTCCGACTGCATGAATACAATGATGTTGTTCCCGTCCTGCATGGCTTTTGTGAGATTGTCCTCTGCCCGTTTGCTTATGGTAAATTTATACCCGTTTCCAATCAGGCGATGCAGCCCCTCAAGACACCATAGGAATATGCCCTCCGCTTCAGCCATCAGTTTCTCACCGAGGAACGGATCATCTTCCCTGTCCGGCTCACGTTCCTTTACAGTAAGGACTATCTGCCTGCGGAAAAATCCATAAGAACGGTCATACAGCGAACCGAGGTTTCCATTCCCAAAACAGATAAACCGCACACATAAATATCCCTGCTCGCTCTGCCTGCCCTTGCGTTCCAAATCCGTTTTATCTTCCAGCGTCACTATGGACTTGATATTATTGGTCTGCGGAAGTGCTTCCAGTTTCATATCATCATCAAGCATCAGGAGTTTCCACTCAAGGTCTGCCCTTGCAAAGCGGTCAATCTCCACTTTCTGTATGCTACCCGTATTCATGCTGTCACCAAGCAAAGCTCGAAGTACCCTGCCAATGCGTGATTTTCCCTCTCCGCCCATTCCTATGACTATCATCATTTTTTGCCCCTTTGTCGTGGGCAACAGCACATATCCCATAAACTCCTGCAAAGTGATGATGTCCTCCGGCTCTAATAACTGCCCCACAAAGGAAAGCCATTGTATCGGTTCAGGCGCATCGGGCAGATACTTCACCGGAAACCTGTTCATGCAGAACTCTTTCTGTGCAGAGAAGTCTTTTGACAGAAAATAAGTTCCATTTGCCACATGGATACGGTCTGTCTGGAACGGTATCGGCGGCGAGTAACTCCTGATCCGCAGCGCATCAAGGAGCGAGGTTGCCTTTTTTGCGATATTCGATGTAACATAAGGTGAAATCCTGTTGTATATTTCCAGTTTAATCTGCTCCACATCGCCTATTGCCCCGTTTACATCAAAAAAAGTGCCATGTATGCACTTCATAGGGTGTCCGGCAAGGAAATCCTCACAGAAAAGCACATCATTGACTTTGCTCCCGCCAAACCATATTTCCGGCTGTGCTGTCTGCCCTGCCTGTTCCGCTTTCTCCATCTTCTCCATTGTCTTTTCCAGTGCCGCCCTCTGTTCCGGCGGCAGGCTGTTCCATTCTTCTTTCAATCCTTAACACTTCCTCTCCATAATCCGTTACCAGTTCCACACGCTCCGATAGCGGAGCGTAAAATAAAATATCTAACAGGAACTCAATATAGTCTTTCTTTTCCAACGCTTCACAGAACAGCGGATTCCATTCTTCCCCTGCATGGTGCGGCGCATACTGTTCCTGCCATTTCCTAAGACAGCAGAGGTAATCAGACAGCACACGGAAACACTTCTTTTCCGCCCTCTCAAACCTCTGCTCCGGCGATAACCTCCGCTTGCGTTTTGGCGGCAGCTTCCTGCCTCTTTTTTCCTCAAAAGTGATACCGAAATCCGACGCAATCTGCAGCGCCGCCTCTTTCTTCCCAATCCCATAAAACTTTGCCACAAAATCAATGGCATCTCCTTTTTCCCCACAGCCAAAACAGTAATAGCGTCTGTCTATCTTCATGCTTGGGTTTTTATCTTTATGGAACGGGCAGACCGCCATACTGTTTCGGTTTATCTTTACCCCGCAACGCTCCGCCGCCTGTCTTGCAGTTATCCCGTTCTCCCTTACTGCTTCAAATACATTCATAATGCCCTCCAAGAAACGCAAAAAAGGCAGCTACAAACCTATATCCAATAGGTTCATAACTGCTCTTTCGCTGTGTATTCCCTTAATCAAAAATGTCTATATATGCGTGGCTGATGCCTTCCGTCCAGTTCCCCTTTAACGCATGGAACAGTGGGATAACATGGCTGTCATCCTCCGCTGCCTTCACGCCGACATAACCGCCCCCTGCATGGAATGTTTCAAAACCCAAAGCCACATCGTCAAGCTGCTCCGAGCCGACTATATCCTCCGACAGATAGACCATGCCGCTTTTTGTAACCCGTATCTGGTTATTATGGCTGTCATTTCCGCAGGCAATCAACAGCCGGAACTGCTCAAGGGTAATCGTCCCTATGTCATATACCCTTGTCCTCTGCCCGTTTATTACAATGGATTTTCCCTGCCACTCCGAAAATAATTCATTCTGCATCATCGTCAATCAAAATCCTCTTTTTACAAAATCTTATATCCTGCAAGTGGCTTTTGGGAGAAAAGCCCACATTGGAATCGCACCATCATTTTTAGACCGCTTTACGGAAGTATCATTATCAGGAAACAGTGTCATGGCGCAAGGTTCCCGCCCCTTGTTTACGGTAAAACATTTCTCGCTCCTGCCTTTTTACCAAAGGCAATCATGGCGTGTTTTTGCATAGCTCGGCTGTTTCATACGTCTTGCAGGATTGTCCATATTCAGTTGTCAAAAAGCCGCTTAAATTTTCAGCTTGTCCGCACCGTATTTATGGATAATGCGGAACAGTATTTCCTTCTCTTTTCCCTCTGCCCTGCCATATATTTTACAGAGCGTTTCAAGTTCCGTCTGCGTAAGGGTATTGGCATAGGGCTTGTAATTTTCCGTAATGAAAACCCCGCCGCCCTCCCCCTGCTTTGTGTAGATTGGATAATCAAAAGACAGCAGCATGACATCATTCATTATCGTGCGCCTGCTAACGTCCAGTTCCCATGCAAGCTCTCCCATTGTCGCATGACCTCTTGCCGCTAAAATGCTGATGATTTCCATTCTCCTGTGTGCCGCATCCATGCCCCTGCCCCCTTTCTTATCCGTCCGTAAATTTCTTTGTGATTGTCAGCCCTAAAAACATATAAAACTTTTCTGTCAGCCTTATATGCTTTATAAGAATGGCAGCCAGTGTCTATGTATTTTTTTCACAGTACGGTCCAAATTCATGTATGATTGACAGCAGGATTTCCCTGTTTTTTATTGAACATCCTTCCGCCACTTCTTCCAGGCATTCCAGTTGCTCATGGGAAAGCGAGTTCTGATGTTTCCCTACCCCGTCCATAAGGGAGTAGCCACCGTTATAGCCCCGTTTTACGATAATGGGGAGTTCCCCGCCGATGATGTCAAAATCCCTGCGTATGGCGTTCTTCCCGACGCTGTACCGAGCCATAAGGTATGGCACTGTCAGCCTTCTGCCCGAAAGCAGCATACGCTCAATTTCCCTCCGCCGCTGAAATGCGTTGTCCAGCACTTTTCTCATCTCCTTTCACCGCTGTTCTGATGTTAATTGTAGATAAAGTAACAACCTGCCTATGGGTATGTTCCTCAAAAAAATTCCGCCTTTTTCTGTAAAAGGCTAAAATCAAATTTTTTTGATTTGAAGTAATAGCAAGCACTGCCTGTGTGGGAACACAGGCAAATTTTTTCCAACTTTCCCAAAGACAGGAACTTGAAAAAATACTTGTAGGGGGAAACTTCCCCCTAGCCCCCTCTGCGCTCAAAAATCAAAAAATATCCTAACGGATTTTTTTGCTCATTTTTCTGCACAAATATCCCCCATAACGGGATATAAGATTGTGTAAAATACTTTCATCAATCCATCACAGAAAGGACACAAAAAATGGCAAACAGGGAACGCAAAAACGAGTTAAAAATATTTCTGAGTGACGATGAACAATACATACTGGAACAGAAAGTAAAAGCCTCCGGCATGAAAAGCAAATCTGCTTTCCTGCGCCGCCAAATTCTATACGGTTTCGTCTACGACATTGACTATTCCGACTTGCGGGATTACAACACCACGCTTGGCAGAATCAGCAACAATCTGAACCAGATAGCAAAGCGCATGAACGCAACAGGAAATGTCTATGCCGCCGATGTAAAGGAAGTCAAAGAGTTGATGAAAAAAGTGTGGGATACGCAGAAAACCATGCTTTCAAAACAGCCATACATGAAACAGTAGACTGAAACAAAACCCACACTAAAAGCACCGGACAATGCCAGTCAGATTTCTTTTACAAATCTTCCAAAGCGAAACCGCCGCAAAATCCAAAATCAGACAAATTTCGCACCATTAAAAAAGGTGTACCGCAGGTAAGTTTTATCCTTCCTTGCAGTACACCTTGATGTGTAAAGTAATCCATAATTTTTTGTTTCGCTTATTCTATTGTTCAATAGTTTGAATTTCTTTCTTCGCATAATTTATTTCCTGATTTAAAACACTGTTTTAATTTTTCAATTAAAAAAGGCAGCTTTGTTTTTCTCAAAGCCACCGAAAATAAAGGTACTAAAACACGATTGCTGAACGACGGCTTTTTTCTTTTGCCGTAGTGCGGCAGATTTAGTGATTATTCTATTTGATTTTACTCCAATACAATCAAGAAAACAGCACTGACGGTAAACCACACTCCGGCATAATAAACGCATAATATGTAAACGCCGCCAAAAATAAAGATATAAACAGCAGAACAATTTTTATCAACACAGAAGTTTTATACTTTGAAAAAAACAGGATAATATTGAGTACAAGGGATATAACACAAATAGTTATATTAAGAAAAAAATTGATCCAGAGTATCATTCTGTTCTCACTGCCTAACGTACCAAGCACCAAGAAAGCAATAATGAAGATACCATAGTTCACACACAGCCAAATGATGATTTTCTTTGAATTTAGTTGCAATTTTTCCATTTTGATTTCTCCTCTATTAAATATTTTTAAGTAGATTACCATACTTATTTTGAAAATGAATGAGTAAATCACGCAAAAAAGTTTGCCTGATTTACTCATTCATTTTCAAATCTCGGAAGATACAATGTTGCTATTAAAAGTAAAGGAGAATTAAAAAATATGTCTACATTACTAGAAGCGAAAAACGTAACAAAAATTTATGCAAAAGCACAGCACCCAAGCCTTAATGATGTATCGCTCAATGTAAGAGAGGGAGAATTTATTGCCATTATGGGGGCTTCCGGATCTGGAAAAACGACATTGCTCAATGTCCTTTCTACAATTGATACGCCCACAAGCGGCAGCATCTCAATAAACGGTGTAAACCTTAAAAACTTAACCGATTCCAGTGCTGCGGATTTCCGCAGAGATAATCTGGGATTTATTTTCCAAGAATACCTGTTATTGGACAGTCTCACTATTTTTGAAAATATTGCTGTTCCGCTGACTTTGCAGAAACTGCCGCTGCAAAAAATAGAAAACATGGTACGGAGCATGGCAGAGGCATTCAGCATTGATGAACAGCTAAATAAATATCCAAGTGAGCTTTCGGGCGGGCAAAGGCAGCGTGCTTCTGCTTTAAGGGCTATTGTAAAACGCCCAAGCATTTTATTTGCTGATGAACCAACAGGGGCATTGGACTCCAGTTCTGCAACAGATTTACTGAATACTTTAAAGGAATCAAATGAAAACCTCCATACTACGATACTGATGGTCACACATGACGCTTATGCCGCCAGTTTTGCTGACCGCATCATGATTTTTAAAGACGGCTGCATTATTCGGGAATTATTTAAGCAAAATGCTGACAGGCGTTCATTCTATGAATCCATTGCACGAGAAGTAGCAAAATTAGACACAGAAAGGTAGGAAAATACCCATGAACCAATTATCTACAGCATTTAAAAATCTGAAAAACAATTTTTCGTTCTATTCCCTTTATTTATTATCCATTTCCTTCGTGATTACCATTTTTTTCGCATTTACCTCTTTTTCTATGAATAAAGTCATGCTTGAAAAAATATCCGGCGATGGAAGGGTAGAAACAATGTGCAACACAATTTCAATGTTCCTTATGGCATTCGTTATTTTTTATATGTCATATTCAAACCGTTTCTTCTTACGCCGTCGCACAAAGGAATTGGGCATCTATGCGCTGTTAGGATACCGTAAATCCACAATATTGTCTTTGCTGACAGCAGAGAATCTGCTCTCCTGCTTCGGTGCCTTCGTAATTGGAATCTTTTTGGGCAGTCTGTTTCACAAAGGCATTGTATTTGGCATTACAAAGCTGCTTGGCTTGACAGTAAACAATTCAGAGATTCCAATTTTCAACCTGAATGCCATAATAAAGACAGCCTGTTTCGTTTTTGTCATCATCATTATATTAGCACTGTCCAACAGCAGATTTCTTTTCAAATCTTCCCTTATGGATTTAGTGCGGTTTGAAAAAAGTGCAGAAAAACAGACAAATTTCCATAGCGTTCCCGCTATAATAGGTTTTGTATTTGTTATTTTGGGATATTATATTGCTCTTGACATCTTACGGGGTGAAAAATCTGTCTGGTTTACTGTCGGATTCTATTCTGTTGGAATGTTTACATTTATGCTTATACTTTTCGGAACAGTACTTTTTATCGCATCTTTTCTCCCCTATGCAGTACAGACAGGCAAGAGAAACAAGAAAAGATTTTATACGGAAACACGAATTATCACCTCGCCAAACTTTATATACCGGATACGTTCAAATTCAAAAACATTGATTATGCTTACATTGTTGTCAGCCGCAACCCTGACTGTTTCAAGCGTTATGGCTCTATCACTGTATTATCCAGTTGCCGCAATATCCCGCATTGCGCCATCAGAGATTGAGTGCAGGATTGAAACCGAAAACGATATACCCAAAATCAGGGAAATTATAAACAGATATTCAAGTGGAAATGATGTTACCTTCTTACAGACCAATATTTATAAGGTTACTTCTACTGCCAGCCAGCTTCCTATGGAATACAGCATTGGAACTTCCAAAGGAGATGCAGACAATGAAAAAATCCTGCGAAATATAGGATTTGAATGTATTTCATATTCTGACTATGCCGCTATCCTAAATGCACAAGGACGTCAAAAGGCTTTGGAACAATTTACAGCATTAAACAATAATGAATGTATTTTTGTAAGATACCAGCCTGCTTCTGGAAAAGATGAAACGGGATGTACTTATCCGCTGCTTATAAATAATACTGAAATACCTGTCACTGTAACTAAAACCACATTAGATAATCCCATTTCATTTGCCAACAGTGTCGGCACGCTGATTGTAAGCGATGATTTATACCACATGATATCTGAAAACGCCATACCTGAAACGAGAGTTCTAAGCATAAATGGAAACTCCATAATGGGTAATGAAGATTTATTTCAGGATTTGTCTGAATATTTGAATGGAAGCCCTTACCTGCAAGGCAATTCCCACAGGATACATGAAGTTGTTTCCCTAAGCAGTTCTACTTTCCTGCTGATAGGATTTCTTGTAGTATTGTTCTTCATAGCAACTGGCAGCATTCTGTATTTTAATAACATTTCAGCCATTGCCGATTCAAAATCCGATTACGATATCCTCAAAAAAATGGGATATACGGACAGGAAAATCAAAAAAATCATTAGGAAACAGGCAATTACCTTTTTCAGTATTCCATTTCTGTTCGGATTGGCAGACTGTATCTTTGCCACTTTAGTCTATAAAACAGCACTTATGCAAAACCTTTTGGAGAACAGCTTTGTTTTATATGCCCCTACTATGCTAGCCATTATATTGACACTGGTAATTTATCTGATTTATTACTGCATGACTGTCCACACCTGTTGTAAAATGGTTTTGAAAAAATAAAGATCATGCGAAAATGCCGTCCTTTTATCATCCGGCATTTTCGCAAACAGCCTTAGCCGCTTTCCCAATAACAAAGCTATCGAAATCATATGAGAATTTTGGTTGTATACACACGGATAAATGATATAATTTATGATAAATGAAACAACTTGTGCTTAATCTTGTATAGGCATGGATAAAGGAGACAAAATATGAAACATATCATATTTAAACTTTTGCTTTTAATAAATTCCACCCTGCTTATTATTTATATGGGGCAGGTGATAAATATTCATGCGCCTTGCAGCATCAGTAAAATCGTATCATTATTCCTGTCATCGCTGATGCTGGCAGACGCTACTTATATAAGTTCCTGCAACATCAAGAATAATAAAGCTATTTCTTTGTTTTGCGGTCTGTTAGCATTAGACAGTTGGTATATACTTCTTTCAATTCCAGACAATGCCATAGCAGGCATCGTATTTTATACCCTAAATCCGGTTATATGGTATGTTTTCATAAATTTCATGCTCATGTTTTTATTCCAAGGCAGTAACTATAAATTCAAAAAAGCAGCAAATATCTGCCTGACCGGAACCTGTATCTGCTCTCTTATTAGTATTTTAGTGTCTCAGAATGCATTTGCATTTGCTTATGGAATACAGTTTTTGCTAAGCTGGCTTTGCTTCATTTCTGTTGTTATTTACCATAGAAAAAGAATTGCTTTTGTCCTTAAAGCTGAATCGAAGTGTATTCTGTCCTCTCTGACAGTGATAGTTGTTTTATTCACTGCATATTGTTTTACCACAATGGGGATGCAGGGAAATCTTTCAAATTTTGGAGTATATATTCCTGTCCTGCTGTTTTCCATGAGTATCCACAATATCATACTGAAAGAGCATCGCAGTTTTCCATTGTCAGCCATATTCAGCAGATGCCAGTTAATATTACTCCTGCTTTTTGGAGTTATAATCTGTTGTCTGATTACAATAACTTTGGGCATCGGCTGGTCATCCTTCTTCCTTATGCTGAATGCCATGTTTGTACTTATATATGTCTGCAATATTACATTGGATTTTAATTTAAAGCAGGGCAGTCATAATATGAGTATGGAAAGTAAATACCATGCAGCATTAGCACAGTTACAGCAGGAAGAACAGCTAAATCTCGAATTTGCTAACTTTCTTCATGACAATATACTGCAAGACCTGCTTTCTGTAAAAAATATGATGCATAAGTCAGCAAAACCGGAAATACAGAAAATAATCACAGAAACCCTTGATAATATGAATACCTATATCCGTGAACAGATGCAGGATTGCCACCCTGTATTACTACAAAAGCTTACTATAAAAGAGAATTATCAGAATTTACTTGCATATATAGCGCAGTCCTTTCCTGAGCGTACTGTTAATATTGTTTTTGACTGTCCGGATTCCCTGTTTTTAGTCCCGCCATATGATATCCTTATATACCGGCTTTTGAAAGAACTTGTGACAAATGTTTATAAACACTCAACAGGAGAGAACGCATGGGTAACACTTACACAGAATAACGGAACGATAGCATTGTGTGTAAAGGATAATGGAAACGCTGATGCCGACAGTCTTTCCGCCATAGATTTTTCAAGACACAGAGGTCTTACATTAAGCACTGACCGGGTGCATAATATGGACGGTACTATAAAAATAACCAGTAATTTTCCACATGGAATCTGTGTCTGTATCAGTCTGCCAATGAAAGGAGATGTTTCTTATCAATATTTTATTAGTCGATGACCACATTTTATTTTCCAAAAGTCTGGAAGTTGCATTATCAGATTACCCTGAAATAGAAACATTCAAAAGCATCAATGATATTTCCATGTTGGACAAAACTATTGAAGAAGATACTCCTGACATCCTGCTAATGGATATCAATTTGAAAAACATAACTTCTGAAGACGGTTTGGAATTAGCAAAACAACTATTATACCGCCATCCGGAACTAAAAATCGTAATCCTGTCCGGATACGACCTTCCAGTATACCGTAGTGAAGCCCGAAAAATTGGGGCGAAAGGGTTTATCAATAAAAATACAGAACCTGAAACGCTGATAGCCTTTCTTTCACAGATTGTACAGGGAAAAATTATCTTTAACCGTGAAATTCCGTTTTTAGAAGAATTAACCGACTGTGAAAAGCAAATTTTGCAACTTATAGCAAGTGGATTAAAACGGAAAGAGATTGCCGATACTCTTTACATCAGCGAACGTACTCTTTCCAATCATTTACAGCATATATTTGAAAAACTTAATGTTTCCTCTTCTGTCGAAGCTGTAACTAAAGCAATACAATTAGGGTATATCCCTCCGATTTGCTAATTACCCAGTAATCAGACAGAACATTAAGGGCTACATCGTGGAAAAGTGCATCACTACCCATTCCATCATGGATAACTCTGTTCACAGGACATGGAAAAGCAAAGGACAGCTTTCCCACGTCCTGCAAACAGAGTTACCCACAATTCCATAAGATTGGCAGTTATACACTTTTCCACAATGCTACTACGCCTGCGGAATCCATCTCATTCTTTTTTCATAACTTTTAGACATTATCGAGCTGTTGACAAACCCCCTAATTTCGAAAATGTCACAAGATATCATGATAAA
>OFGZ01001123.1_pt1 | contig 15618 bp, 16 predicted proteins | sample 1521871 | NCBI WGS metagenome assembly OFGZ01 (sample SAMEA3504091, study PRJEB24116) | mouse gut metagenome | biome: mouse gut; feature: mouse-associated habitat; material: faeces | place: Denmark | collected 2011
GTAGAGATCACCGCTGTGGCGGGGGACAATCACCTGGGCGGGGATGACATTGATCAGGCAATTTTGGAATATTTTTGCCGGGAAAATGGGTTCAGAGCAGAGGAACTGACCAGAGAGGAGCAGGCAAATTTGAGAAAGATTTCTGAAAAGGCCAAATGCGCTCTGGCAGATAAGGAAGAGGTGGCAATGGAGCTGGAGACGGGCGGACGGGTCTGCCGGGCACTGCTGAATGAGGATCTTCTCTTTGAAATCTGCGTGCCTTTGTTCGGAAAAATTAAGCAGCTCTTTCTTCACATTTTGGAGGATGCCGGGTCCAGAGTTTCTGAGATAGATGATCTAATTATGGTGGGCGGATCTTCAAAGCTGGGTGTGGTGAAACGCTTTCTCAGAGAGCTTCTGGGCAAAGAGCCCATTGTCATGGGGGAGACGGACCGGGTGGTTGCCTGGGGGGTGGGAGTCTATGCGGGAATCAGACAGCGCAGGGAGGAGATCAAGGATCTGCTGTTGACGGATGTGTGTCCCTTTACTCTTGGCATTGCTGTCAACAATAGGGCCAACCAGGATAAAAGCATCCTGAATCCTATGATTGAGCGCAATTCCACCCTTCCTGCTTCCCACAGGGACAGGTTTGTGACGGTCAGTGATTATCAGAAGGAAATTAGTATCAGGATTTACCAGGGAGAAGAATATTATGTGGATGATGATTTGTTTCTGGGAGAGTTTTCCATAGAAACAGCTCTCAAACCGGCAGGACAGGCCTGGGTGGATGTGCAGTTCACTTATGATATCAATGGGATTCTTCATGTGATGGCAGAGAATGAGATGGGGGAGCGCAGACAGATTCTGCTGGCGAATCAGGCTCTCAGCGAGGCAGAGCTGGAACGGTATACTTGGCAAATGGAGAAAATAATGCTGCCCCCCATTCAGCGGCCGGAAAACCAGAAAATGCTGGCCTGTCTGCTTGCATATTATGAGAAAAGCACCGGGCAGAGGCGGGAGATGATCGCTGCCATGACTGACAGGATAATGAGGGGATTGAACAGCAACAGGAAGAAGGAGATCAGAGACGCGGAAGAGATGGGAAGAAACTGTCTGGCCCAACTGCAGCAGACCATGGAGAGGCGGGAGGAGCTTTTGTTTGACGGCGAGCTCAAGACAGGATTGGGTGGAGGACATAATGATTCTGATGGTGCTGTTGGTGAAGCGCTGGAGAGGCGTGTGGACTGGGAGGTTGAATCTCCAGAAGGCAGGATAGATGGTGAGACCGATGGCTGTGGTGAAAAATGAAAAAGAGGATGGGATAGATGAATGATATTTGGGAGTTACTGGGGATAGAACCAACAGATGATAAAAAGATCATAAGAAGGGCCTACGCGGAACAGTCAAGGCTCCACCATCCAGAGGAAGAGCCTGAATATTTTACGGCGTTGAATCAGGCATATAAAGCGGCACTTGACCATGGAATCAGGTTGAAAAACACTGAAAACATGTCCGATTCGGAAAAAGGCAGTACAGAAATACGAGAAACACAAAAAATACAAAAAGAACAAGAAATATCAAAAACACAAGAAATACAAATAACACAAGAAACACAAATAATACAAGAAACACAAACAATACAAAAGACATCAAAAAAACAAGATAATCAAGCAATACAAGCAATACAAGCAATAACAAAAATACAAGAAATATCAGAGGCATCAGAATCAAAAAGTTCCTTGCTGAAAATTCTTGATGCGGCCCAGGAGCAGGCTGTAAAGGCCAGCATGGAAACGGGAGCACTCCATGAATTCACTGTTCTTTTTGAGAATCCCCAAAGGGCAAAGCAAGCCGATACATGGAAGCGGTTTTTCCTGTCCGAGGTTTTTCTGAAAGAGCAGTTTACGGAGGAATTTGGAAAAGGTTTATTTACCTATCTGTCAGAGCAGGATCTTTTTCCCAGTGATAATCTTCCCATGGGTCTTCTGCAGGAGCTGGCTGTGGCATATGCTTTTATTCCCCATTTTGCCGGTGAAGAATATTTTGATGAACAGAAATATCCGAAGGAATGGTATAAAGTTTCTGTGGAAAATACCTTTCCCGGCAGAAGATTTGCAGCCGAAATCTTTAACATGCAGGGGCGGGAATGCGACCTGAAATCCATGACCGGACGGATTCTGCGGCAGCCTGCCAATAAGGTGCGACATAACGCATTTTCCGACTATTTAGCCATAAAGGAGATGGGAAGAAATGGGCGTCTGACGGAGGGAGAGAAAGAGATCTGGCAGCATATTCTAGGAGTCTGTCAGCCGTTTTATCTGTACGAGCGCAATGGAAAACAGAGGGGAAGCGGGGCCTATGAGGCTCGCAGTGAATGTGTGGTGAAGCTTTATGTCCAGTGGCTGAAAGATGAGCAGGCACCCAGGGAGGTACTGTTGTTTCTTTACAAAAAACTGGATCTCAAAGACCTGGAACGCAGCAGTACCAGGGGGCTTTACAGTGCGCTGAAGGAGCAGATTCTGCGCCAGTGTCCCCATGCGGAGGAGATTCTGTTTGGAGAGGGAGGAACGGAACAGCGCATCACAAAGCTCTACAGAATCTATTCTGCAATTATCAATGACCATCACAACAATTACGATAAATTTATCTATGGAGAGACACCGGAGATCAGGGACCGGGCCAATGCCTTTTTTGCGCTGTCGGAATGGGAAGAGCTGAAGGGAGAAAAAGGATTGTTTGACCGGATCTGCAGCATCTCTAAAAGGATTGTTATGCCAAGGACTGTGGCGGAGAAAATGATCGAGCACCTGTCCCAGGGAGATTTTCCTGAGCCTGAGAGGACGGAGCTGACAGAGAGTCTGCTGCGTTCTCTTTCCACAGAAAAAATGCTGCGGGAGCTGGATTACCGCTATGAGATATCCTTGGATTTGGTGGATTTGGGAGAGATAGGGAGCAGCCCTGATTTTTGGCAGTATTTTCTTATGCGTGGATTCGGTTTCCGTCATGGGAAGATCAGAGGGGAGTGGGAGAAGGATTTTATCTATACTGAAAAAGGCCAGTGTTATCTTCCTGCCTATATTAATTATAGGTGTTAGTCAAAAAATGGGTTGGTCGCCCTTATAAGTCCGTTTATTTGGACATTTGAATCGGTATAATGGTCTCAACATTAAAGAAAGGCATCCTGCGCTGTCAGGATTATGGTGATTAATATGTTGAACCGTCAGACCGTTGTTGAATATCTGAGATCGCTATCACAGGACGAAATAGCCGGACTGCTCCTTGCTGCCAATGTGATTCCGCATGGCGACGGCGCGGAGCAGACTACATCGGAACGCATTCCGTGTCCGCACTGTGGATCCCATAACATAAATCTCTATGGGTTTAAATGCGGAAAGCAGCGTTATCTCTGCAAGTCCTGTGGGAAAACCTATGTGCCAACCACTGGAACCATACTGTCCATGTCACACTTTGGAATGGACGTGTGGCAGGATTTCTTAAGGCAGACATTGGAGGGCGATTCCCTGAGTTATGCTGAGAAAACACTCGGACTCACACATCAGACTGCTTTCAACATGAGGCATAAGCTGCTCATGGCACTTGAGGATTTTTTCGGTGAATCCCCCGTGGTTCTGGGGGATGTCACTGAATTTGACGAAACCTTCGTGCTTGACAGCTATAAAGGGAAACCTATCCCCGAAACAGCCGGCCGTCCAAGCCGCCGCCATGGGGCAAAAGCCCAAAAACGTGGCATATCCAATGAGTATGTCTGCATCTGTACTGGTGTCCAGCGGAAGGGTGAAGTGATCATTCACACAGAAAACCGGGCAAAACCATCCTGTGAAGAACTCCAGGCCATATTTGAGGAACATATCCAGTCCGGAACGCTTGCCTTGACCGATGGTCTGCGCAGCTATTCGGTTCTTGAAACACTGGCGGACTGTAAGGTTGAAGATGTAAATGGGCAGAAGTCTGGTTTTTATAATCTGAACACCGTAAACAACCTGCATTCCTTCATAAAGGGTCGTTATATCTTCTACCGTGGGGTAGCAACAAAATACCTTAACAGGTACAATGCATTGTTCCAAATAGCATACCGCTCCATAGAGTCAAAAATCGCACTCCTTGTAGAAAAGCTATTTAGGCCAAGATGCACTATAAATATTCACACGGTAAAGGACATCGCTACACACAATTTGCTGGCGGTATAGATGATGCTATATTTACCAACCCATTTTTTGACTAACACCATTTTCTTTATAGTCAGCGATATTGAAGGAGATAAGTTCGGTGTAAACAGACTCTCCATTGATGTCATGCTTCCACTGATCATACCAGTCAGAAAATTGTGAAGCAGTGCTCATGAAGCTGTTGACAGCAATTTCAAGGGTATCTACAGATAATATTTCGTCAACTAATAGATCAAGGATAACGTCATCTCTTTTTGCTTCTTCCAATATCTTCTGGCGATATTCTTCAAATGAGTCTGCAGAGTCAACATTTATTTTGGAGAGTGCTTCATTGTAGTATTGACTGTATAGCAGCCATGATTCAACTAACTGGCGTGCAGCTTTTTCTTGGTCTTGGACATAAGTCAAATAGCGTTTTTCTTGTTGGGAAAGTCCGCTGTATAGCTTGGTTGACGTTTGTCCATTTTGTTTAAGGACTGAAAGCATAGAACCTGAATCAGTGAAACTCATTTGCTTTGAACTTGCTACGAAAATAAAACTCGTAGCCAAGAACTGAACCTTGACAACAAATGTTTTCAACAATCATGGAAGCATCACGATAAAGCAGTCATAAAAATGGCTGCCGTCAGTGAAATATTGGTATTACAAAAAATCAGGCTTGCGCTTCCACATGGTAGCCATGCTTCTCTAATTCACGTATGTATCGGGAAAGCTGTTTTTGTTCGCAGCTTTTACGTCTGGCTTCAAAACAGGATTCATCGAAAAGAGTGCCTTGCTTTAGCATGGTGTAAATAATTACAAGAAGTTTTCTTGCAAGGGCAATAATAGCTTTTTTAGCCCCTTTCTTCTGTTTGATTCTCCAATACCAGGCGGACAGATAGGTATTGCGTTTTCCGGCGATTACCCAGGCAATTTCACAAAGCATACTTTTTATGTAAGGATTGCCTTTCGTGACAGATGTGCTTTTCCGTTTCCCGGCGCTTTCATTATTGCCGGGGCACAGGCCTGCCCATGAACAGATATGCTCCGCGGTTTTGAACGGTTTCATATCAATGCCGATTTCAGCAATGATTGCGCAGGAAGCCGTTGTGCTGATTCCATAAATGCTGCTTAACTGCTCCACCTGCAAAGCAAATGGGGCCATGTCCGCCTCAAGACTCTTTTCGATTTCAGCAAGATGTTCTTTTAAGGAGCCATAATGGTCCATAAGAATCTTCAGGAAGGCTTTTTGATGTTCTGACAGGGTTCCATTTACGGACATGAGGATTTCATCTATACGGTTTCTTGTCTTTGTTTTTAAGCAGGAATCCAAAGCAGACCGGTCAATCTGTCCATGCTCAGTGAGATGCCGGATGATGTTCCTGCCGGAAGCGCCAAAAATATCAGAAATAAAAGAGGAAAGGCGAAAGCCAGAGCTTTGCAGGAACTTCTCAACTCTGTTTTTCTGGGATGTGATATCACGGATGACACTTTTACGGTAACGATTTAAGTCACGGAACTCCCGGATTCTTTTTTCGGGAATAAAGCTGCCATTCAAAAGCCCGGCACGTAACAGGGTGGAAATCCATTCAGAATCCCGCATGTCTGTTTTCTTGCCAGGGACATTCTTCATATGGCGTGCGTTTACAACCAGCAAGGTAATATCACCGCCAAATGCTTCTTCCAGTATTTCGTAAATAGGCATCCAGTAAATACCTGTGCTTTCCATAGCGACATGATGGCAGTTTTGAGAAACGATCCAGTCCCGTAAAGCAATCATATCCGGGATTAATGTGGTAAACTCCCGGATTTCAGAGTTTGTTGGCTTACCCAAAGGACCAGTCAGGATACAGGCAACAATTTTATCTTTGTGGACATCCAGCCCACAGGAAATTTCCAGAAGGTCTTTCATACAGAGCATCTCCTTTGCAATAGAATGGGCAGGAGATTTGCCCGAGGTGATACGGACTTTGCTACTCGTGCTAACCATAAAAGGCGCGACAATATGCTGTGCTCAAGGGCAAAACATTTACGTTGACAAACGGGGTGCAGATCCTCCAAGGTGCGTCCAAACTTAATCCTGCCTAAAACTATTATAAATCAAGACAGGAAGCTAAAACAGTAGCGGAGCCAGCCCCCTCCTATTTTCATTATAGGCTGTGATAACACTTCATGATTCGTTGACAATCAGATACAAAACAGGCAGTAGCATACCTGGCAGGAAATGTTATGGACGAAAACAAACTGTATTTTAAGGCCAATTTAGAATAGGAGGAGGGAGAAAGGCTATGGGAAGGAAAGCAGCCAAAAACCGATATGGTGTACAGGTTGGCGATATTTTTACGCAGGCTTACAGTTACGAGGATTTTGACGGTTATTATTTTTATCAGGTTATTGCCCTGCGAGGAGAAACGCAGGTGGTAGTGAGGAGGATTATGGAATCAATGGTCGCATTCGATGGGCATTGTGAACAGGTTGTTCCGGTTCCGGATGCATGGGTATCTGATGAAGCGCTTATTAGAAGGGTGTTCGATGGCTTTGGGAGTATGAATCGTATAAATATATGTATTGAGAAAGGATGGAATGGCTTTGCGTATCTGGACAATTTGGACAGCGAGAAAATACATTTGAAAAGAAGACGGAACGCTCCATGTATTCCGTATTGGTTTAGTGAAAGTAATCCTGAAATTGCAAAACAGCTTGACTTGGAGAAAGGCTCAGGTGTTTATGCTGCTGACAGATCCTTTGCAGGGATGGAAGATGGATGCCGGGTTATAATTCGTTATCCTGACGGACGGGAAGAGGAAGCTATATTAAATGAACTGCTGCAAAGAGAGACCATAAGAGTGTGGGGCATAATAAGGTGACAAAATATCATACCACAAGGAGTGAGCTACAATGATAAATTTAGAAGAAAGAAATCAAAAGGTAATAGAGGCGGTTATCAAAAAAGCAAATACTGCATGTCCGGGTGCTCTGGCTTTAATAGGAATAAACGGTTCTTTTATGACGGGGGACTATTATGAAAAGTCAGATTTGGATCTGCTTATTGTGATTCATGATGACAGGGGCTGGCAGTTGGGCTGTACCTTTATACAGGATGATCTGCAGGTTGGACATGACATCTATTGTGTTACCTGGGAGGAGCTGGAGAATCATGCCAGATATGAACACCCGAACATTTCCAAACTTATGGATGCAAAAATCGTTTACTGTGCAGATGCGAAAGATAGAGAACGACTGGACAAACTGCGGGAAAAGGCCAAGGATATTTTAGAGGGAGCCTTCTCAGAGGACGATTATGCAAAGGCGGAAAAGCTGTTAAAGGAGGCGGAGCACTGTTATACATTGGCTATGATTTCGGAGCAGAGGGCTGATGTGTTAGAGGGGGCAGGCGGGGCCATTTATTATATTGAGAATGCAGTCGCAATGTTGAACAAGCAGTATTTTCATTATGGGGTAAAACGTGCTTATGAAGAACCGAGTGTGATGGAAAACAGGCCGGAAAAGCTCTGTGACATGATTGATGATATCATATCAGCGAAATCTATTACAGATGTACAAAAATATTTAACTGCGCTGATGAAAGCAACAAGGGCTGTATTCGGCAAAGTCAAAGCAACATTCACCGTGCGAAAGAAGACGCCGGATGAGGAGACGATTTCCGGAACATATGAGGAGATGTACTCAAACTGGCGGAACAAAATGCATGCTGCTGCCAAAGCGGGTAACAGGCATCTTGCATTTATGAGTTTAATCAGCGCCAATGCCATGTTTTCTGAGATTGACAGTGAAGTGGATATTGACAGGTATAATGTCCTGGAAGGATTTGACGCCCAGGATCTGCACAGGACGGCGGAGGCCTATGACAATATTATAAACGATTATTTAAAAGAATACAGGAAGGCAGGTATAGAGGTTAAACATTATTCTGATGTTGATGCATTTGCGCGTGAGTATCATACTAAAGATATCTAAAATTTGCGTAATAGTTTCTTCGCAGAGTTATTTGGCAGAGTTATTTGGCATAGAGAGGGCCCCAGGAGCAGCCCTCTCTTTTTTGGATCCCGAGAAACAATTCATACGTTCAGTCTTATAGTGTTGGAGCGCGAGAATCAGGAGGTATGGGAATTATACTCTATTTTCTATCTTGTGGACAGGTTTCATCTTTCTGGTCAGGATCAATGAGCAGATTACACAGGCATAGAATGATTGCATATAACATTCCGGCAATGGGCCATACAATCCAAGTGCTTTTCCAGGCATTTGTCCACAGGCTCCAACCGAGATATACAGCGGTAGCGGTTAGCCAAAATACTGTAGAGACCGTTTCTATGATTCGATTTCTTCTTTTTTCCCTGGGAGAGTACTCGCCCTCTTTTAAAAGTTTCTGCATGCCTGCCCATTGAACCCCTGCAAGAATAAAAATTCCGGCACCGATTCCCGCAAGAAGCATTGTGACAGTAAGCATACTTATAGCGAGAAGAGCGCTTTCCATAAAGGCTCCTGTGAACAGGGGGATGGGAGAAAGAATACAAATACAGGTACCGATGACATTGCATTTGATGTAGGTGCTTCTATAGGATTTTTGTTTTTCTTTTACCAGCCCTGTCACGCCATACTCTGTCTCAAAAGGCTCTTTGTCAATAAAATCGTAGGGTTCATTCTTGAAACCGCAAAAAATAAAAATGGCGACAGCAATGGCAACGAGAACAAGCAATATGGTTAGTCCTGCTCCCATAGCGAGGTTTTCAGAGACGGGAACAGATGGGATTTCTGATGCCGCCCCCAAAAGCAATAAGGGAATTGCCGCAATCACACAGAGAAAGGTTCCAAAAGCAATCCGTACAGCCGCCGATTTTCTCCATTCCAGAAAATCATTTGCCAGTGCAAGGGTAATCCGCTTTACGGGCATACTGTTCTCATCTGTAAACTCCTCGATTTCCATTTCATCTTTGAGCAGGTAATCGGTGGTAACACCAAAGAGATTGCTGAGCAGTAAAATTTTCTCCAGGTCTGGGATTGTCTGAGCACCTTCCCACTTGGAAACCGCCTGACGGGAGACTGCCATTTTTTCTGCCAGTTCTTCCTGGGACCAGCCATTCTTTTTCCTTAATCTGATTATTTTGTCCGCTAAAATCATACTCATGTCCTCCATTTAAGTGTGCGATAGTCGAAAGTTCTCTTCCATTTGCTATCATAGGATAGCATATTTTGCGGTTGCATACCACCAAACACCGGCTTGAAATGTGTCAACTGGCAGTTGCGGCCCTGGCCCTGGTACAACCACGCGGTTCACGACTTCATTTTTGTCTGAATGGAGCGCTGAAGCGTGTCTATCAATTCCTTTTCGCCACCCGCCGGAAAGAGATTTGTAAATATGTCTTAAGGCAATTTTCCACAGCAGAGAAAAAGATTGCTGAAAATTTTTATATTTGCTATAATTTTAAAATGGAAGGCAGTTACAGCAAAGGAGGAAAGTAGAATTGATTGATGGAAACAACATGTCCAATGAAGCTTTGATCAAGGAACAGTACAAGAATACAGACAGTTTGAAGCTGCGCAAGAGCCTGCATGAAAAGTATAGTGTCAATAAAGTTGGATTTCAGAACTGGATGTTTGAGCAGTATCCTTTTGGGCCGAAGATAAAGATTCTGGAATTAGGAAGCGGACGGGGAGAACTGTGGAAGCTCTATTTTGAAAATGACCGGTTGCAGAGCTATGGCATGGATATTACCATGTCGGATTTCACGGATGGAATGGTTGAACATCTGCAGCGGATGTATCAGGATAAGGAAGTATCTGTGAAGAAAATTGATATTCTGGATATTCCATTTGAAGAGGATACGTTTGATCTGATTATAGCCAACGCCATGCTGTACCATGTGAAGGATATTGATTCAGCGCTTTCGGAAGTCAGACGGGTTCTGAAAAAAGGCGGCTCATTTTTCTGCTCAACCCTGGGAATCAATGGAATGACACAGTATCTTCACCATGCTTTGGAGGAACTTGGCATTGCTTATAATCGTGAAGCCAGTTTGTCTTTCACGCTCCAGAATGGGATGGAATTGCTCCAGAAGCAGTTTGGCAGGGTGGAACGGAGAGATTACGAGGACGCTTTGGAGATCGACAAGGTGGAGGATTACATAGAATATATTTATTCCATGGCTTCTATGCAGGGACTTGACCGAAAATACTATGACACATTGCTGAACTATTTTAATGCAAAAAAGCATAATGGTTATCTGCATATACCCAAAGAGTATGGAATGTTTGTGTCTGTGAAGGAGTAAACTTGCGCGCGGGAGAGGGATGATTTGGGCGTCGGTACGCGCCAGAATGAATTTAACTGATGGGAAAAAAATGGTTTCCGGAAAGTTTTTCTGGAAGCCGTTTTTTCTGACACAAAGTTCCCGGAGGAGCTTATAGTCACCTCTGGACTGGGGTAAAGCAGGATTTTAGGAAAGCTGCAAAAAAGTACCGGCATGTTGTGTTATATTAGGAGAACCGCGCCGCAGATATATGTATTGTGCGTAATTATGGCAATGTGAAGGAGCAGTAAATGGATTGAACTGCAGAGTAGTATTGCAGGGCAATAGAACTGGGTGTGCAAAAATGTATAGGATAACAAACATTCAGGCCGCTGTGGGATGTGCTCAGATGGAACGCCTGGAGAAATTTCTCAGTATTAAAAGGCATGTGAGGAATTTTTATAAAAGATATCTGACAGGAGCAGTGCCCCCATTTTCGGGAAAGAATGTTTTCCAGGGAATGACATTTTTTCCGGGAATGACATTTTTCCCGGGAAAGAAATTTTTCCCTATGACAAACGGAAGTTCCTGTTGGTTCAGCGGCATTGTTCTGGCTGCGGGGAAAACATTAACTGATGTAAAAAATATGGCGGCAGCGCTGAAAGAGAAGGGATCGAAGCTCGTCCATTTTGGAAACCGGTTTACTTGCAGGAACCCTACAGGGAAGTTCCGAGAAGGAGCGTGGACAAAGCTGAGGCTTTGTGGGAGCGCATCCTCTGTCTTCCATGTAGCACCAATATTACAGAGGAAGAACTTGCCTGTGTGGCTGAGGGTGTCAAAGAGATTCTTTGCTCTGGCAGGAAATAACAGGCTGTATTGTGTTCATAAAAAAGAGAAAATTAATATCAGAGCAGGAAAGGAGTGACATGATTCTTTACTGGTTTGTGGAGGTGTATAATTCAAGAAAACATGTTAAACTAATCACAGCAGTTTTTGTTGTTATGTTCTTGGTTGAGTGTGATAACTTAACAATGAAGCATATCTACGAAAACTGCTATTTTTTTGACATTTGGGAGGGAGTGAATATGGGAACTTATGTTATCGGTATTTCTGGCACTTCTGGAAGTGGTAAGTCGACTTTTTCAGGGAATCTGCAGGATTGTCTTTCTGACTACAAAACAATCGTGATACATATGGATGAGTATTACAAAGAGGAATCTAAAGATTTTTGTTGACTGCGATGCAGATGAAAGGTTTTCAAGACGCATGTTAAGGTATCTGTCTTTTGGACAAAATATCGAAGAACAGGCAAAGCGATATGTTCAAGCGGTACAGCCCAGGCAGAAAGAATATGTCGAGCCTGCAAAATGGAGAGCAGATATTATAATCAATGGTGTTTCTCAGTCTGAAATAGGCATGGAGATGCTTGTAAGCTGGATAAGAACAAAGATTGCATCAAATTGAGTCAGAGTGTGTCTGACAAATGATTTCTGACAGGTGCGTGGCACAATTTATGGGCGATCCGGGCCAAATGAAGGGCGCACAGGTACTGTGTTACCTGCATTTGGCCCGGGATACCACGGTTGTGCGACATGGTTTACTGCGGCAGATCGGTGATAAAGTATACAAAACCGCTTTTATAGCTTTTGTGTCCTTTCAATGATGCAGCTGTGGGGTTTGGAGGGGGCGTTCTTGTCATAGTTTATACCCACAAGCAGGATTTCACCGATATAATCTTCAAGGGCCTGGGAGTATTTTCTATCCTTAATCTGTTGTATGGCAGTGGCCGCAGATTTATCAGATTTTAATTCTACGATCATGGCAGGTTTTGCTGTGTGGGGTAAGGGGAGAAAGACAATATTTGCAAAGCCTTTTCCGGCAGGAAGTTCCCGAAGAAGTTTATAATCCTTTCTGGCACTGTAGTATGCAAGCCCAATAGCACACCTAAGGGAATTTTCGTCGTTGTATGTTAGTATTGATGCTGCCTCTGTATGGGCTCTGGCAAGTCCCAGGGCAACACCTTCAGCATTTTCCTTTAGGGTATCTTCAAGCAGTTTTTCTGAGGCTCTCAGGATTCTCATTATAGTCTCCCATCCTCCCACGCTCATGGCATTTTCAAATTCTTCCACAATCTCTCTGTTGGGAATAAATGCCTCCTTTGTAGTAGAATCATAGCCCAAGTATCCCAGATGAATCAACAGTGTGAGCACATCATCCATGGTTTTGAAACTGCGCATATCATTCTGGAACCTGCGTGTATTGATCTTGACGCGGCCGCCTGAGAGCATTTGCAGGATATCGGTTCGCAGACCGTCGAAATCCATATCCATGTAGCGTTTGAGCGCCTCATAGGTCTCGGTGGCCGTCCAGTAATTGGAGAAGCTGCGCCGTCTCAGGGCCTCTGTCACAGATTTCGGATTATAAATATGAGGAAACTGAGTCAGGATATAGCCGTCATACCAACGGGTGACTTCATTAAAATCCATTTCAAACCGCCTGCACAGCGCTTTCACTTCCTGGTCTGTGAAACCAGTATATTCTTCAAAACCCCCCTGGTCCGTCATGGAATACTCCAGAAACATGTTCAGTGCAGAATGCAGGCCATACTTTTTGACAGGAAGAATTCCGGTCATATAAGCCAGTGCCACATAAGGCTGGTCTTTCAGCAAATTCCTCAGAAAATCAAGATACCGTTTTTGCAGAGCCTCTGCTTCCTGCCGTTCCCGCATCACACAGTCCCATTCATCAATCAGAAAGATAAACTGCCTGTCCGTTTCCACAAAAATCTCCCGCAGTGCTGCGGCCAGTCCCATACCCTCTCTGTCCAGCAACCCGCCATAAATTTTTCTGAACTCTCTGAGCACTTCCTGTTCCAGGTATTCTGTGATATTTCCTGTGCCGGCCTCAATTAAAAATTGCTGCATATTCAGATAGATTACATCATATTGATTTAAGTGTTCCTCAAAGGATTCATTTTGGGCTATTTTGTACTTGGAAAACAATTCTCTGGAATCGCAGCCGCGGCTGTAATAGGCACAGAGCATTTCAAGAGCCATAGATTTACCAAAACGCCGTGGCCTGCTGACGCAGAGAAACTGTTCTCTTGTATTGATATATTTGTTTGTCTGAGCAATTAATTCGGTTTTGTCCACATAAATTTCGGATCGAGTGGCTTTCCGGAAATTTATATTGCCTGGATTCAGATAGATTCCCATAGAATACTCCCTGTACTTGACACCTGCCGGAAAATGCTGGATGCTAATCGCCCCTGCAACCCTGGAAAACGGCAACAATTTGCCAAAAACCTGGATCGGTTATCTGGGGCCATGTTTTTATTATATGGGATGCATTGTAAATTAACAAGGGGGTTCTTCTGAACAATTGTAAATTAACAAGCGTGCGTTTACCGTGATAGTCTTTAAAATAAGACTTGAAAAATCTGCAGCCATATGCTATCATGAAACAAAATAATTTTTTTCTTACTAATAGGTCTGTTTTCTCAGCAATTCCTGCGGAATGCATCAAGGCTTCCGTATCGTGGAAAATTCTTGCTTTTATCCAAGTTTAGTTTACTTTGTTTGCAGCGGAGAAGAGAATGGGAGTTTTCGGCGGCTCCCAAAAAGAGGGAGGAGTAAAAGGGTGGCTGAAAAAGATATTCTGGAGAAGGTATTATTATCCTGTAAAGATGTGTTTGCAGATTGCTGGAATGTTCTTGCCTGTGAGGGCAGGCAGATTTTCTCAGCGAAGGCAGCTTTGATTCAGGTTTTGCTGAAGGAGAAGAAATCAGACATTATTGCGCTGGTTGCCGGCGACAGTGACAAACGTCAGGAGTTGTATAAAACGTATGGCATCTAAGCCATAGGAGGCACTGAGAGCATGTGAGCCCAAGTTAAGACAGGGAATAGAAAGGGGCAGAAGCTACGTTGGGGGCAGATGGGGCTCCAGGGAGATACTGGCAAAAGCTCTCTCCTCGGCAGCGGTAAGAATTATTTTACAGCGTTATCACTAGAAAACAGGAGGTACAAATATGGCACTGAATATGGAGCAGATTGATGCATTAAAGAATTTTTGTGCGCTTATACTCTGCGGGCACAATGAAGAGGTTTTTCGGCGCTGCAGAGAATGTATGGAAAATGCGGATGATGAGTATGGCGGTATCCCGGAAGTTTTATATGTACTTTCCGGCAATGACAGTGATACGGACGATCCGTTTGAAAATACTGCTGATGAGGAGAGCCAGCTTGTGAAACCCCAATATTACTTTATCTCTTCTGACGCCGGAGCGCCTGGATTGGAGGACTTTTTTTGGTTTATTGAGAATGTTAAGACCGCGCGGGGACTGGATTTTGCCCTGGATGAAGAAAGGTTCTCGGATGACGACTGCATTGTGGAATGGCTGGCAGAGCTTTCTGCACAGTTGGAAGATTTATACATTGTTGATTTTGACGGAGCCAGTGAGGATTATCATTTTACCATAATGAATAAAGATGATTGTGAAAAGGCGATGGCTCTGTTCAAAAAAATGACGGCTGGAATAGAGGGATATTCGTATTCTTCCTTCTTGATCACCGCTGATTTTGAAGGCTGATGGACAAGAGGCTTTATCTTCAGACAGCATTCCTTATCTTTGCAGAATTCAGGCGAAAGCCGGTTTCAGGCGAAAGCCGGTTTCAGGGGCAAACCGGCTATTGGGGCCGCAAAATATTTTTGTTCCACAGAGCCGAATCAGTCCAGAGTCAAGTTTGCCCGCAAGTGTATACTCCTTTGTTTTTCTGCCGTTAGCCCTGTTTCATTGACAAAGGTGCTAAGGGTGTTAATTACAGAGTGGGCGGCTATGCAGGGGAGCAGGCTTTTGCCGCGGTAAAAGATAATCACAAACAGGAATCCAATCACCATTTTGCTACCAGGATCTGAAACTGCTAAAAGAGGCGAAACATTATTGCACAGGGGCAATGTTTTCGGAGATTGACTGTGAAGTGGATATTGGCAGATACGATGTCCTGGGTGGATTTGATTCACAAGATCTGTATAAGGCCGCCCAGGCATATGATGATATTTTAAAGGAGCATCTAAAAGGAATACAGGGCGGCAAGGCGGTAAAAGCAATTTGGTGAAATGTCAAGAGGAAAATAAAAAAGATTTTCTGGAAAAAGGGTAACTTTAATAGACTTACCGCCCAAAAAGAACGTAAGTTCGATAAGCGTTATGGATTACCTACTCTT
>OFGZ01001138.1_pt1 | contig 15477 bp, 11 predicted proteins | sample 1521871 | NCBI WGS metagenome assembly OFGZ01 (sample SAMEA3504091, study PRJEB24116) | mouse gut metagenome | biome: mouse gut; feature: mouse-associated habitat; material: faeces | place: Denmark | collected 2011
CCAATCCTGACTCCGGCAGCCCCGTTTCCGAGGCAATCATGGACCGCATCATCCAATCATTGTTGCCAACCAAGAGAAGATAAGGACGAAACAGGAACCCACAGTAACCGGTGAAATTCAATTTAGCAACGCTGGGGATGCGACTGAGAAAGGCAATATCCGCACTGCTCAGGTAATGCTAAATGTACCTGCTGCGGCAGAGCAGGGGGAATTGTCCTATGCAGAAATCAAGGAGAAGATCGTTCAGAGGACTGTCCAATATATCCCAGACTATAAAAAAATTGTACATACAGTGATAACCAGCATGAAATATGAGAATTCAGAGTATAAGGCATTCATCGAAAGCTGTGAATCTGGTTTGCTGGAGCTGTTTGCGCCGGACAGAGATGATCTAAGCTACGGAAAACGTTTGGGCAACAATGCCTTATTTGATTCAGAAGAGCAGGAACGTCTGACACCTCCTCACAATATCAGGAGCTTGAAGTGTGCGATAAAAGATTTTTATCGTATTTATTGCCTCTTAATTGAAAATGAAGTTCCGAATTTGTCAAACTGGCTCTATAGCTTTACGTCATATACCATCGCGTATAAAGCTGATATTGTGCAGGATGATATATTCTCTGATGACACTGTGCGCAAACTATATCCCGCATTTCAATCAAAATATATGTTATCCGGTGCAAAACAGTGGATTTTCCATGGCATATGGGACGAGGACTTTATTCAGAAGGAAATTATCGCAGTGAAAGAACAGGCGATCCCTCGCAGCCCGGCGGAGACGATAAAGTCGCTACGTATCATGGATATCGATGACTCAGTTTTACAGGATGGGTTTTCTGACTTCCTCGTAATGGCCTATAGTGGAAACTTGACCTTGGAGGAGTATGTCCGTTTGGTTGAGAATAGCTGCTGGGCCAGAAAGTATCAATGCCCGCTTCCCGAGTCAATCGATTGGAGCAAAGTCAACACAGGGGTCGATCTCGCGATTGGAAAAATCAAAGAAACACTGCCGGAGGGACAGATACTGCATTTATTTATTGATAAAAAGCAAAGGGAATACTTTACAAATGATGAGTGGAGTACCTATGAGCGTATTGCCCAATTTGCATTTGGAAATGAGCTTATGTTCTTGAAAAACCGAAAGCTATACATAGATAAAATGAATGAGCTTGGAGTAGATGCTTTTCTGTTTGTCCAAAACAAGAGGTTTGACCTTTTTGATGAGGAAATGGCCCGAGTCACAGCACTGGCATTTACCCGTGAACATAATATGGGAAAGGATCAGTTTGTTGCTTCCTTCCGGCAGATTTGGAAGGCCAATATTCATTGCTCAGATATGCGGCTGGAGGAGACTGTGCGTGGATTTTTGTATCTAAAAAAGCTGTTGCTGGAAAGTATTTCAGCAAAAGAAGGAATGACCAGAACATTTTCTGCTGTTCACACGGAAGAATTTATCAAGACTCTTGATGAACTGGCGGACGTCAGCAGCAGGGAAGACCTTGGTTCAAAAGGTTCAGTTCCGCTGGATGATTGAGATTCAGTTCCACTGCTATCCTTCCGATAGATGGAGAAGCCTTGTTTTATTAATGCACGACAGTAACGTCAACAGTTTCTTTTCAAATCTATTTGGTCACGAGTATTTTATGTATTGTACAATTAATGATTGATTGCTACAGTTGGCTTTTTCAAGAAGGCTCTGGGTGAACTTCGCTTTTGAAGTCCGCCCAAAGCCTTTCTGTCCAGGTATCCGAATCCTCCAGTTTTCTCTTATGCAAAACAAAACCACAAGGCTTGGCCTCGTGGTCTGTTTTTGGTGGAGATAAGCGGGATCGAACCGCTGACCTCTTGAATGCCATTCAAGCGCTCTCCCAGCTGAGCTATACCCCCAAAATAGAATTTTACCCAAAAACCAACTTAAAAACATTTGATTCTTAGAACTTTTCTTTCTTAAAAAATTATTTATGCTGTGCGATTTCGGGTTGGTTGACAACATTGTCAACCAAATCGCCGACATTGCACGAAGTGCGATGGAGGCGCGAAATTTTTTCTAATTTCGGGTGTGTTTGTCATTATCAACAAAACTTGAATTCAGAGAATTGGAAACCAGTAACCAGTAGTAGACAGCCTTACGCAGAATTGTCATAATGGAGAAACCTTTTAGAAAATGGAGGCTCCATCATGCAAACATTATCATCCCTTATCGCCGGTTATCTGGAAACCGACGAATACGAAAAACAGCTTTCACCAGATACGATAAAGGCTTACCGTATCGACCTTCGGCAGTTTTTGGACTTTACGGGAGGCGAGTGGGCAGACAAGGATGTACTGAACCAATATATTAAACACCTCAACCAGCATTTTGCTCCCCGCTCTGCCAAACGCAAACTGGCTAGCATCCGCGCATTTTATCATGAGATGGAAATGTGCGGAAAGTTGGAGGAAAACCCTTTCGACAAACTCCATATCCGCATCCATTCGCCGCAGCAACTTCCACGAGTCATTCCCGAACAGGTTGTTCAAGCTCTTTTGCAAAGCGCCTATAATGCCTATGCGCCCGGCTACCGGGAGGTACTTAGGGATATTGTTGTGCTGGAACTTTTATTCAGCACTGGGCTTCGGGTTTCAGAGCTATGTGCATTGTCGAAAGATACCTTTTTGCTAAACGACAGTGGGCTAAGACTCTTGGTTAAGGGGAAGGGACGAAAAGAGCGCATACTTCAAATTACAACATCAGAGTTGCTTCAAGTTGTGCAGACATATTGTGACATGTTTTCTAAGGAAATTCAAGAACAGGGTGCTATCCTCTTTAACCAGCGGGGACGGCCTCTTTCTCCGCAGCCAGTGCGGCGAATTATCAACAAATATCTGAACCGAATCGGCGAATCTAACCATGTAACACCTCATATGTTCCGTCATACATTTGCCACTTCCCTTCTGGAGGCCGGAATGGATATACGATACATCCAATCATTGCTGGGCCACAGTTCAATTTCTACTACGCAAATCTACACCCACGTATCTGCCAAGCAGCAGACTTTGCTATTGGCCGAAAAGCACCCAAGGGGTAAGATGACATTCTCGCTTTGATAATTGCCAAAGGTCGCCAGATACCTGGTGGCCTTTGCTTGTACGATAGATAATCTTGGATTATCTGCCGATAGGGGATCAGAAAAGATTGCTTACTGTTGGGTGGTCAAGGAGAGTGAAAAATGAGTGATATTTTTATTTCTCATTCATCAAAGGATAAGAATTTCTTAGTAAGAAATTTTGTTAGACAATTACGTGATTTGCGACTAGATGTTTGGGTAGATGAAGATGTTATTTTGTGCGGCGACAACATATTAGATGAAATCAAGAAAGGTATCGAAAATTCAGGGTGTATTGCCTTGATCTTAACGCCTGCCTTCTTTGAGAGCAATTGGACGTCCCTGGAGCTTGGATTGGCCAGCAGCAATGATGACTATAGCATCATCCCGGTGTTAGCGGGTATTCCTATCGAGAAAATCGCTTCAAAATATCCGTTTCTTTTGGCAAAGAAATATATCGTACTGGACAAGGCGGATATTTCATCCGCAGCGATACAGCTTGCTGAAACGGTCAAACAGGTAAAGTCTAGACACCAAATTAAAAAGCCATTAGACTATCAAAATGCCGTCCGAAAGCTAAATAACTTTGATACACCGGGGACAAATGCGGTTAGTATCCTGATTACTGAATACGCACAAATTTGCAAAATAAGCATTTTAGCGGGAATCTCCCATGCCGAAAAGATAGGCGCTGCGGTCATTGATGACATCTATGCCAGAGTGACGAAGCCTTCAGACCCCAACGATTCAGACTGGACAACTAAAATTGATCTCTTGCTAAAACGCAACACGGGGCTGAACCAAAATATTATAGAACATTTAAAAGCTCTGATGCGTGTACCTGCATCAAAATACTTCGCAAATGAACAGGATCAAAAAAGACTGATAGACCTCTCCTTGGCCGCTGTGCTTAACTGGTACACCGCATATATTTCTTCGATCCTATGGAAGGGGAAGAAAAAAGATCACTATGAGGTCATCTTACCGGGAGAGATGGCATACCAGGATTTTGTTGATATGTATGAAATCGATACATTAGTTTTGAGGCCGGATCTGATTGCACTGCCTGATATCACATTCAAATGGTATCAATATAACATGTATACCCACATTGCTGTTCGAAGTATTAGCACGGGGGAAATCGCTGGTTATTTTGCTCTTTTACCTGTGACAGATGAACTTTTCACCAAAATCCAGTCTGGGGATTTCAAAGACAACGATTTATCTACGGATGGGATACGGCAATATGATATGGCAGATTTTTATAAGCTCTATGTTGCCGCCGTCTGCATTCATCCTAAGCACCAAAATACAACCGCTTTTAATCGGCTCTACCACGCATTGATTGAGATGATGTACGAACTTGCAACAGAACGAGAAATCTACATTACAGATATTATTACAGAAGCGTCAACTAAGCAGGGTGAAAAGCTCTGCAAAATTCTTGGTTTAAAAAGGCTGATGAATACGCATTTAGATACGGAATTATATACGGCTTCCCTTCTCCCGCCGTCATTGCGCCTTAACAGCTTGTTCGGACATAAGCTGATCAAGTTTTATCAAGAGAAATATGATGAGATGCGCGACTTATTTTAAGGAGGGTTAACTGTGGAGCTTGGAATCAGTGTTGACGCCCAAGATAGTATCAAGGCCATTCCGTTGCTGAAACAATGGAGCGATATGTTGCGGCATGTGCAATTTTATCTCAATGCAAATCTTTCTTTGGAAGACGAACACGGAATTTGCGCAGTAGTGGATTCTTTCGGGGCACATTTCTCGTATAGCTTCCATGCATATGGGTATTTGAACCCGGCTGAGGAGAATCATCTAGTTCGTGACGCTTGGATCGAGGTAGGGAAAGAAAGCATTGACCTTCTATCTGATATTGGGGGCAAATTTATCAATTTTCATATTGGCTACACCCTTTCATCTTGTTACAATCGAGAAAAGATGCTCAATAATGCGCTTGAATCAATCACGACTCTTTGCGAATATGCTGCTTCCAAGCATATCAATATTCATATCGAAAACGACTACAGCTCCCACCAGATCCAAAGGTTAGGGGATTGCATAGAAGATATCCAGTTTTTCTTGCATCAACGGCCCGAAAATCTTTACTTGTGTTTTGACATTGGACATGCAAATATTAGCTTTCCATCACCCCAGGTTTACCAGGGGGTGCTTAGTGCAGTTCAAAGTTTCCACATTCACAACAATAATGGTGCGGAAGACGAACATATACCGATAGGTGGGCCTGGAACTATTGACTTAGTAGCTTTGTATCACCACCTGAGAGAACTGCCAAACATCTATGGAATTCTTGAAAATGATTTAGGAAACTATTCAGTCGGACTAGAATATATAAAAGAACATTTTTTAGCAAAATAGGATAGCTATATCCATCCCGTGAAACTGAAGAATATGGACATAGCTATCCCTATATGGAAAATCTTTCTCTCACTTCTTCTAGTGAAGTTGGGGGTAGGGAGTCTCTCATGCAATGTTGCACTATAAGCTGTTCCCAATTGTAATGGCAAATGATTCCATCAAAAATGTCATCCAGAAAAGCTTGAGTGAGCGATCTGGAAAAAAAGGTCTCAATGGAAGTTCGATCCCCATGCAACAACTCAAAGATAAGGGCCGGGTATTCAGCAAACGGAGCACTATACGTCCAATCCTCAAAATCAATTATCGCCAAATGTTTGCCATCATATAGAATATTGTCACCGGATAAATCTGCATGTACAAAGCAGGGACGATATTTTGACAAGCATCTGTGCTGTTCTGGAAACATAGAAGAAGGACGTGTTTTGGCCAGATCCCGGTTTACAATAATTTCCTTAAAAATATCGATACTGTTAAGTAATTCTCCACCAAACCGGCTCATTTCCTGTGGCGTGCAAGTATCTACAAACTGTGCCGCCGGGGGGATCTCCAGCCTTTCTAGAATCAGATAGTAGAAGTCGTATCGATCATGTACGCAATCCCCGTTAACAATGTGTGGAACCCGCAATTCCGTGTTTTGAAGTTGTTGGAGTGCATATATTTCTCGGTGGAAATCTTCTACGGCTTGGTACCCACAAATCTCAGGAGCAAATATTTTCAATATCAGACGGCCAAAGTCGCATATCAGGTTTGTACCTTGGCAAAGCTTTCCTCCTCCTTGTAAATGCTCTTTTTCCGCGATATACTTTATAAGATGATACGAGGAAATATATCGCGCCGATAGCCAATTTTTTTGATCGGTCAGTTTTTCCGGAAATAGCCATTCTTCTGTCATGGCGTGAACTCTGTATACTCAAGCAGCCATCCACTCAGTTCGTTCTGGTAATTGGGGTAGTCTTGAAGTATCTGTTCCAGTTGTTCCTTGTGCTTCAAAAACAGATCAAACATAAATTGATTAAGCTGACAGTATTCAGAAATATGCTCTTTAGAAAACTCAATATGCATACGACCACACCGCCCCATGCAGAGACGGCGATAGTTACAATTCACACAACGGAATTGATTTAGCGACTTCTTACTAAGGGTTATGCCTGACGTAATATTTCCCATGTAGTGAGCGCCTGCCTCAACATTGTCGCTACACACATAGCAGTTTCCATTGGTCTGAATATAGATCATCCCCCGACTATATCCGCAAGAAAATTCTTGATCTGACCGATCCGGATAGAACATAAACTTCAGTACTGCCATAAACGGCACAAGCTTGATCATAAATCCATGTTTTAGGTATTGAAACCAGTAGTCAAATGTCCTTTCAATTTCAAAAGTGTATGTGGCATAAAAGGTAGAAAAATCCCTGAATTGGCCGCAGTTCTCAATTTGCCAATATACTAGATCGAAGAAATTTAAAACTTGTAGTACTTCTGTATAGAGACTTGTCTGTTCAGTAACCGTAAGACGTGCGATCATTGGTATATCTTTTCTCTGCTTGGTGGTAATTGCGTTATTGATAACCGTAGAAAAATAGCTGTTCGCAAGATTGTACTTAGGGATTTTTTCGTAATTAACGGAGAACATGATCAGCGTAAGCTCATCCAGCAAATCTTCTGGTATTTGATTAAGCAGGAGTCCGTTTGTATGGAGTACAAATTTTAAGGAAAGATTGTCCGAAAGAGTACGCCGCAATTCCTGTGTGAGTTCTCTGATAGCCGAATACTCCATTGTAGGCTCACCACCGAAAAAGTAGATATTCACTTCTGAATCTAAATTTTCTTTCTGAACTTTTTCAATAAAAGATGCCAATACCACATTTGAATAGGCCGGCTTAATTGGAAGGCCGGCTTTTTTGCAGTCCAAAAGCACTGAGCAATACTGACAATGAAGGTTGCAGTCATTCGTCATATAAATAAAATATTCCATGATCATCTTCCTTTCGTATTTTAATTATGAGAAAACTATATTTTTTCTGATCCCCTATCGGCAGATAATCCAAGATTAACCACCATTATTTTACATGATTCCTCGCTATAATACAAGTCCCAATTTCGAATCAAATATCCGCTCTCTTTTCTATGATATAGAAGAAGGACCTATGTACCACATTGGCTACATAAGTCCTTCTTTTTGGTGGAGATAAGCGGGATCGAACCGCTGACCTCTTGAATGCCATTCAAGCGCTCTCCCAGCTGAGCTATACCCCCATATTCAATTGCCTGCTGCTTTTATACCGGTGAAAACATTGTAATCATGAGGCTCCCGAATTCCCTTCTTCGGGAACCTTTGTGGTGGACTCGAAGGGATTCGAACCCTCGACCTCTCGGATGCGAACCGAACGCTCTCCCAGCTGAGCTACGAGCCCGGAAGCAAGTATTACTATACACCATATCTTCTCATTTGTAAAGCCCTTTTTTACCAATTTCCAAAAAAATTTTTTCCGCCGCTCATGCGCTCCCGGGCATCGTATAGTAAGGGAGAAAAACTTAGAACCTGTATTCATCATCGAGGGATGCCGTATGGCGGGAAAAAGACCGGCCCACCGGTTGTGAATACAGGCTCTGAGCCCTCTCCCCGGCAGATGTGACCACCGATCCCCCCCGCAATACCCTGAGCAGCCGCCCAAAGGAAGGACGCCGCCCGGTCATTCCAGACGGCGTCCTTTTACACGATCATACTGCTGCGCGGTACAGGAAGACTCACATCAGCGGATCCATCCCCAGTACGGGGTGGCCCTTCTCGGTCAGATAGTTCAGCAGAGCCTCGGCATCCTCGGTGATGGTCTCGTCGCCGATCATATCACAGAAGTTGTCCACGCCATACAGCTCCTTGGCGGACTGGTTGACCTTCTCGGCTACCTGGTCCTTCAGAGCCTTGGGCATCCAGACGATGCGGCCCAGGCCGCCCTCGGCCTTCATGAACTTCTTGGAGGCGATGAAGTGCTTGCCGTGGCCCATGAAGCCGGGGGTCTGCACGCCGCCGCCGGTCATGGAGGCCATCTCGGAGAAGGTCATGCCCAGGGGGGTCATGCCCGTATGTTCACGGTTGACGATGACCACGCCGTTGGAGAAGGGCTCGATGCCGCAGATGCACTCGAAGCAGCCGCAGGAGGTCATGGGGTCCTCCATGATGGAGTACAGCGTCACGCTCTCCAGCGCGCCCTGACTATACTTCTTCACGGCGTCGTTGACCTCTTCCCACCGGCCGATGTTCTCGTCGATGATATGCTCCTTGGGCACGACCTGGCAGGGGCCGGAGGGGTCCAGCTCGTTGGTGGCCTTGGCGTCCAGCCAGCTCACCGCGCCGCACAGGCCCAGACGCTCCGGGGTGACGATGCACACGTGGCTGGGGGAGAAGGACTGGCACATGATGCAGGTGTAGAACTGGTCCACGTTCTCGTCGGTGAGGCTGCCCAGACGCTCGTCGCGCTTCTCATAGGCGGGGATGGCCACCTCATGGCGGAACTTCTCGCACTCGGCGGGATCGGTGATGATGGTGACCTCGCACTTGTCGATAACGGCGTCATAGTCGCTCTTCAGCTTGGCATACAGTACCTCGGCGAAATCCTTGGCCCGCACGCCGGCCTCAAAGGCGGCCTTGCTGATACGCACCCGGATCACGTCGCGCTGGCCGGTGTGCATCACGCCCTCCATGCAGTTGATGTACGCATGGAACTTCCGCTCGAACACGGACTCGAAGTCGCTGTTCATGTTCTTGCCGGCTACATCGGCCACCATGCAGAAGTCCACCTTGCTGCCCACCTCGAACTGGTCGAAGTCAGGTCCGATGAGGGTGAAGCGGTGATCCTCCACCTCGCTCAGCTCCTTGGCGCGGACCAGCTCCAGGCCGGTCTTCCGGGAGCCGTCGAACTCCACCTGCATGTCGCCCCGGCGGACGATCTCGCCCTCGAAAGCAGAGGAGAAGGCCACGGGGATGTCGATCTTGGTGATCTTGATCTTGATGTCCCGGGCTTCCAGGGAGGTGGCGTTGAATTTGGAGGTGTCGGGCTGGATGATGAGGCTCTTGGGCACCCGGAACATGTTGTTTTCCTCGGTGTCGTTGGTGACAACGGGGAAGCCCAGCTGGATAGCCCCCGCGCCGCAGGCCACGGTCATGTCGTCCACGGGAGCGTAGGCGTTGACAAAGGCAAACACGCGGTCCATGGTGTACCGCCACATGGCCTCATAGTCGCCGGCCTGGACGCTGCCGAAGATGAAGGCGGCGCGCAGGGCCACGCTGACCACGTGGGCCACGCTGCTCAGATCGTGGCCCAGGGCCACGTTGCGGACGTTGAAGCCCAGCTTCATGCCCTGCTCCACGCACTGATCGATGATGCCGCCCACCAGGGTGACGAAAATACCCTGGGACTGGTACTCCTTGACCAGGTTGGCGCCCTCCTCGGCGGTGGGAGCCGCACCGATGATGACGGCGACGCCGGGGATGTCCCGGGTGACCAGGGGCACGCCCAGCTCACGGACCTGAGCATCGGTGAAGTGGCCCATGACGGGCTCCTCATAGGGGGAGCCGCCGGCCATGGCGTACTTCATCAGCTCGATGATCTCGGCGGACAGAGCGGTGGCCACGCCGGAGGTAAAGATATCCTTGGTGCGGCTGTTGCGGGTCATGAAGGCCTTGACCTCGTTCTCCAGAGCGGCCTTGGCCTCGCCCACGGTGCCCACCTTCTTGCCGGTCATGGCATAGAAGCAGGGCAGGGAGTAGGCGGTGTCGCCGAAGGTGGCGGGGGCGTCGGGGCCCAGCTTGGCCATGGCCTCATCCACGGCCTTGACGGCCAGGGCATACATCTCGTCGTTGCCGGAGAAAACGCGTTCGAATAATGTTTTCACGTTGTTAATTCACTCCTCACGATATGATCCGAAGTTATGTTTATTTCTCGCTGTCCATTTTGTTCTTGATGGCCCGGATCTCCTCCACGGCCTTATCGCTGTAATCAAAGGGGGACTGCCCGTTGCGGTCGGCCTCGATGACGTCGGCGTTGTAGTGGATGAACCCCAGCAGGTCCTCCTCCGGGATGCGTCGGCGGAGGAATTCCTCGTCCCGCTCATCCCTGACCTTGTTGGCCACCACCCGGACCTTGTGTACGCCGATATCCGCCGCCAGACCCTTGATCCGCTCATAGGTCTGGATGCTCCGGGCCCCGGGTTCGATGACCACGATGAACTGGTCCATCATGGACGCGGTGCCCCGGCCCAGGTGCTCCAGCCCGGCCTCCATGTCCATCACCACCACGTCGTCCTTGCGGAAGACCAGGTTGGACAGGATGGCCTTGAGCATCACGTGCTCCGGGCACACGCAGCCGGACCCGCCGGTGTCCACGGTGCCCATGACCAGCAGCTTCACGCCGTTGACGTCCCGGCTCAGTTCGTCCGGCAGATCGGAGACCTCCGGATTGAGCTTGTAAAAGGTGTTGCTCTCGTTGGCGGCGGTGCGCTCCTTGGCCAGCTCCTTCATCTTGGAGACGGGGACGATGGCGTTGACCTCCTCCTCCGTCAGGCCCAGTGCCAATCCAAGATTCGCATCCGGGTCCACATCGGCGGCCAGGACCTTGCGGCCCTCGGCGGCGTAGAGGCGGCAGAGGGTGGAGGCGAAGGTGGTTTTGCCCACCCCGCCCTTGCCGGTGACGGCTACTTTCATAGGAAATCCTCTTTTGCAAATGAAATTACTGTTTTGCCCTGCGGGCCTTAAAGACGAGGTACAGGCCGCCCGCTTCCAAAAGCAGGGCTGCCGGCCCCATTGACCACTCCAGGCCGCGGCCCAGAATCAAGCCTACGGCATCTGTGAGAATTCCCAGCAGAAGCAGGAGCTTTCCCAACCAAATGCGCTGATTCACAGACCTCATCTCCTCAAAACAGTATGTATTTTAACTTAGATTCCCAGCGCGACGCGCTTGGCCTCGATGGCCTCGATCATCTTGTCGCCCAGCTTCTCGATGTCCAGCTCGACGGTGTACTTGGCCTCGACCCAGTCCTTGACGCCGTGCTCGCCCTGGAGCAGCTCGGTGACCTCGGTGGAGCCCTTGGTGTAGGGGTCCACGCCAAGGAAGGTGTCAATGCCGGTGGCGACGACGTAGTTGCCGATGGACACGGCCTTCTCGCTCATCCACTCGGGGGCGCAGCCCACCAGAGGAATCTGGGAGATGTTCCAGCCGGAATCCTTGGCGATGTCGGAAGCCAGAACCATCATACGGGAGATATCCACGCAGGAACCCATGTGCAGCACCGGGGGAATGCCCACCAGCTCGCACACGCGCTTGAGTCCGTCGCCGCACAGCTCCTTGGCCTCCTTGTCCAGCAGGCCGGATTTGGCGGCGGCCTGGGCGGCGCAGCCGGATACAACGATCAGGATATCGTTGGCCAGCATCTTCTTCATCAGCTCGATGTGAGCGGTGTCGGGGCGGACCTTGGGGTTGTTGCAGCCGACGAATGCCATAGCGCCCCGCAGCACGCCGGACTTGACGCACTCAATCAGGGGCTTCATGGTTCCGGTTACGTCCACCTGGGTGTTGGTCACGCCGTCCAGGCACTTCTTGATGGCCTCCACGGAGTAACCCACGGTGGCGTTGGCCTTGATGTCGGGAATATGGACCAGGTCCTGCTTGCGGTTCTTGAAGTTCTCCACCGCCATGCGGACGATGGCCTTGGCGTTCTCACCGGCGGTCTCCTCGCTGAAGTGGATGAACTCGCTGTCCGGCATCCGGGCGATCTCGGAGGTGGTGATAAACTTGGTGTGGAAGCACTTCGACAGGGGGCCCAGGGCGGGGAAGATGCACTGGACGTCCACCACGATGGCCTCGCAGGCGCCGGTGAGCACCACGTTCTCCTGCTGGAGGAAGTTGCCGGCCATGGGGATGCCGTGGCGCATGGCCACCTCGTTGGCGGTGCAGCACACGCCGCAGATGTTGATGCCCTTGGCGCCCTTCTCCTTGGCCAGGGCGATCATCTCGGGATCCTGGGCGTAGAGGACGATCATCTCAGAGAGGGAGGGATCGTGGCCGTGGACGACGATGTTGACCATGTCCTTCTCCATGACCCCCAGGTTGGCGGTGGTGTCGATGGGCTTGGGGGTGCCGAAGAGCACGTCGGAGAACTCGGTGCCGCACATGGACCCGCCCCAGCCGTCGCAGAGACCGGCCCGCAGGGCTTGGCGGATCAGCGCCTCCGGCAGGGAGGAGCAGCCCATATGGGTCATATGCAGGGACTGGGAGACCTCACGGTCGATGGCCCGGGGCTCGATGCCCGCATCGTGCCACAGCTGCCGGGTGTGCTCGGGGGCACGGGAGAGGAAGCGGCAGTTGCCGAAGGGCTTGCCGTACTCCATGAGGGCGGTCTCGGCTACCTCGTGGGCCAGGTCGTAGATGTCCTTGCCCTCGGTGGCGATGCCCCACTCACCGGCGATTCTCTTCAGCTTCTCGGGATCCTTGACGGTGTAATTGCCGCCCTCCTTGGTCTGGTACAGGGTGTGGCAGATGCTGCGGCCATGGTCGGAGTGGGTGGCTGCGCCGCCTGCGGTGAAGCGCAGGTAGTTGCGGGCCACGATGCCGTGGACGTCGCAGCCGCAGATGCCTCTGGGCGCCTTGGGGGTGATGCGGCAGGGGCCCATGGAGCAGATGCGGCAGCAGACGCCCTCCTCGCCGAACTTACAGTGAGGGGTCTGGTTCTTGACGCGCTGCTGCCAGGAGTCCGCGCCTACCTGACGGCCATTTTCCAGCAGCCGTTCGGTGGCGGCTTCCATTTGCTCGACAGTGATCAGTTTCATAGTCGGAATGTGGAAAGCGCACGGTTTGCGCTTTCTTTGCTCCTTTCTCTCAAATAGAAAATCGGGCTATGGTCGTATTGTCACATTTTTCACAATACAGTGCTTTTATCATAGCAAAACCGCGGACAAAAAGCAAGTGTAAAATCCCCCCATGGGGGACTTTTTTTCGTGATTTTCCGTGCCTTTGAAAAATTCAGCGGAATGACCAAGTGCCAGACGACCCGTCCTCGGCGGCAGGCAGGAAAAGCGCCGAATTATCTGGAAAAACCTACATCTTTTCCCTCTTCCGGGAAGCTAAAGCCAGCAAACTGGCATGGAGGAGCGGCCCACGTGAGGGAAGAGTGGCACGGCATCTTAACATGCACGAAAAAATTTAAAATTAAAAAAGAGGCGTTCCCTACAACTTACTCGAAAGTTGCGGGGAACGGCCTTGACAGGCAGAGTTAACTATGGTACTATGTAACTAAAGTTAAAAATCTCAGAACAATTTTGAGGATTACAAAGTCTACTCCGAAAGAGGTCCTATTGAGTGGGAATAATATTCTCAGAAACTAGCAAAAATCAAGACCCGCAAACCGTTGGAAATCAAGGGTTTGCGGGTTTGCCATTTTTGGAACGAGTATTGACTTTGCGGAACATATGCGGTACAATCGGGGCGTGAAATGCGGAACAATTCAAGCCTAGGAGGTATAACAGATGAAGTACACCGCTGTTAGTGTTCGGCAATTAGACCGCAAGGGCAAGCCGTGGCAAGCAAGGGCAAAATACAAAGACACACAAGGAAAGTGGAAAGAACTTAGTAAAATGTTACCAGACGCAAAGGGCAAGAGGGAAGCGCAACGGATAGCGAAAGAGTGGTTAGACGCTCTTAATGCCGAAGCTGATTTAATGCCAAATGCGGGAAAGGTTAGTACAGTAGATAAAACCTTTATGGAATATCTAAAGCACCAATTAGACACAGGAGAAATAGAAAGAAGCACTTATAGCAATAGCATACACTCATATAACAAGTATATAAAACCGTACTTAGGAGACTATATTTTTGCAACAGTTGATAATACAGTTATTAACAGTTGGCTAACAAAGCTATATAACTTAGGACTATCACAAAACACAATACATACAACTTATGCAAGACTGAAAAAGGTGTATAACTATTTCTATAATAACGGCGAATTGCTAAAAGACCCGTTCAAAGGCGTAAAGATGCCGAAAAAGGGAGATGTAAAAGTAACACACTTGACGAACGAACAGATGGATAATGTTTTAGAAGCGGTTTATCTGGACTTTGAGCCGCAAGACCCTATGTATGTAGGAATACTGTTAGCCTTTTACGCTGGGTTAAGGCGTGGGGAAATTTGCGGGTTAAGATGGAATGATATAGACTTTAATAGGCACACTGTACGGGTTAGGTCAGCAGTAGGAGTAAGTGAGGGAAAAGGATTGGGAGATTACACTAAAAATCCTAAAAACAAAAGTTCTACTAGAACTTTTCCAATGTTGACGCAATTAGAGCAAGCACTAAAGGAGCGGAAAGCACTTATATCACCACAAGATAATTGGTTTGTGATAGGTGAAGAAGAACAATTTATGAGGCCGCAACAATACAACCGCCTATTTAGTGAATTTGTAGAAAGAAATAATTTAGTTGACGCTTATGGAAAGAAGATAGTGCCGCATGGGTTAAGACATAACTTTGCTACTGTTGGTATTCGTGCGGGAATGGATATTGCAAGTTTGGCTCTTATGATGGGACACGCAAGCAGAGCAATGACATTAGATACCTATGGGGACGCCAACGCAGACGCTTTAAGCCTTGCAAGTGTTAAGCTAACAGACACATTCAAGGAAAATACTTCCTATTGGGAAGATGGACAAGAAAGCGATAAGGGAGAATAAGAAAGAGATTCTAATACAGAACAAGGGGGAACGGCCTAGCCTTTTTTGCTATCGCCGCCGCTAGACCGCTTGTAAGGGCCGCTAGGCGGCTTTTGCGGCGCGGGTAGTGCTGGGGTATTGCCTAGGGGCTGGAAACGCTTCTAGGGGCTTCTATGGGCCTTGTAGGGCGTTCCGCTCCATCAGCCGCCGAACAAGGCCACCGCCGCCAGCAGCTACCACCGCCGAACTGCTCCCGCTCCCGCTCGATGGGGCCGACTGCGCCGCCGTTGGCGGCTTGTCG
>OFGZ01001159.1_pt1 | contig 15166 bp, 15 predicted proteins | sample 1521871 | NCBI WGS metagenome assembly OFGZ01 (sample SAMEA3504091, study PRJEB24116) | mouse gut metagenome | biome: mouse gut; feature: mouse-associated habitat; material: faeces | place: Denmark | collected 2011
AGCTATGAGGTTATGAGCAAGTAGCGAAGCGGATTGCGAATATCCGATTTGACTTATTTGAATGTATGCTTAAAAGGAAAGGGAGTTAAGGAATATGAGAGATTATAGTTTGAAAAATAAGAAGGCATGGGAATATAATGCTTATGATTTTTGGGTGAGTCAATCTGGAACACCGTCTGAAAGAGCGAAAAAAAATATAGAAAATCCAATAGGAATGTTAAAGAAATATGTTAATTATTTTGATACTTATAAGGGAATTAAAGTAGGAAATATATGTGGGTCTTGTGGAAAAAAAGCTATTCCTTTAGCTATTTTAGGAGCGGAAGTGACAGTTTTTGATATTTCAGAAGATAATAAGAAATATGCGCTTGAAGTTGCAGAAGCTGCGAATGTTAAGATAGATTTTGAGGTGTGTGATATATTGGAAATTGATATAGAGAAATATGGAGGTTATTTTGATGTAGTTTTTATGGAAGGCGGTATTTTACATTATTTTCATGATATTGATGAATTTATGAAGATTATGTATTCTTTACTGAAAGATGATGGAAAAATGATATGCAGTGATTTTCACCCATTTATAAAAATATCCGATATATTGAAGTTTGAGCAGCCAACCATGAGCTATTTTTCAAAGGAAATTTTTGAAGGTAAAATGCCGCATGCCCGTTTATTTGAAGAAGCCATTCAGGAGCAAATGCCGAAGTGTATTTATAGAAAGTATACCATTAGTGAGATTATCAATTCTGTCATAAACAGTGGATTTACGTTAAAAAGGTTTGATGAACATCCAGCCTGGACAGATGAAAAGCTGCCGGGAGAATTTACCATTGTAGCGATGAAACAATAAAAAACAGCTCAGGGGCAGTTAAAAAAGGAAGTCAATGCCGCTTTGCCCGCCAGACAGCTGAGGATTCTGCCTGGCGGAGTCAATAAATCACCTGGAAGCATTTTCCTCATGGATCATTGCAGAATATCCAATGAGTACAGTCCACACATATGCACATGTTTTGGGTATCATCAGCATGCCAATCATGGGGAGGATATCGGCCCAGAGTACCACAGGAATATAGAAGCCGAAACTGAGCACGATGGTCAGCCACATATATTTAAACCTGTGGTCATTCTGTTTTTTGGCGCTGTGATAAAATAAAATGATAATAAGCAGTCCCAGCAGTGCGAAGGGAATGTTGCGGTAGATTCCCCATGAAAGAGACGCTTCCGCGCTTAACCAGTTGTTCTGAGGGAAAAGGCACAAGGCGATCCGCAGCGCTGACAGGATATATACAAGAGCGGTTATGCCCTTTTTCCCCTTGATTTCATAGCGTGTTCTCCAAACATAGTACAACAGAATGTAGAAAACGGTCATGGTGACAGAAGTGATAAATTTACCCAGTCCCAGGGCTGTGGTGAAATTTTCAAGACCTGTGGTACAGAGTGCAGTGGCCCGGGGGATGAGATGGAAAGAATCTCCGATGCCAAGTACCACGGCCATAATCCCAAATAGGCGGTACTGCCTGCTGCCTTTGGATTTCGCAATCATCCGAATACCAATTGTAATTACAGAGAACAGATACACTGTATCAAATAAGGTTTCTACAATAGCCTGCATAAAAAATTCCTCTCTTTACTTAGTGTTAATTTCATAGTGATAATTGTCTTCTGATAAATGATATTGGCAAAATCTTTTCTCCCTATGTTCTGCTGCCGAAAGTCTTTCTTTCCCTCCTTTCTGAACAATGTTCATTTTTAGCTATGAAAAACTCCCGCTGAATTACGGGATTTTTCAATCAATAGAGCAGCCTGCGGGTCATTTCCAGTATTGCACTGCAGTCGTAATTTTGCTGCAGCAGAGCAGAAAGAATGAAAGAAAATATAATGTGGATAAATTCTTCACAGGTAAAAACCTGGTCAAACGCATCCTGACGGACATTTTTGTCATTCTTTAAAACGGTGTGAAGCCCGTTCTGAATATGTTTCCAGGACTGGGCCATCAGCAGCTTTCCGTTTGACTTATCCTCTTCCAGGAAACTCATGGAATGTAAGGTAAAGAATCCTGGGTATTTCACATTTCCCTCTTTCATACAGTCAAAAATCCATTCAAGGCAGCTGACAAAATCGTCAAATGTGCTTCTGCTTTCAGGAAAGTGGAATATATCGCACCAGACGCTTTCCACCACTGCGCTGAGCAAATCGGACTTGGAATGAAAGTAGTTGTATACAGAGCCTACGGAAATCCCACATTCCGCAGCCACAGCTCTGATATTCACCGCTGTCCATCCCTGGCTTTTGATCAGTTCCCGGCTTACATTTAAAATGGATTCTTTGGAAGTAATTATAGTGTTCATATAGGGTCCCTCCACAAACTGAACAATGTTCATTATAGGGTTTTCTCCAGGATTTGTCAAGGGTCTTTTTCAAGTTTTTGTAACTGTCTCATTGCAGCAAAGGATTTTTTATCGTATGCTGTGGGGAAGGAGGTGCAGAGTTATGGCAAATGAGGATAAAAAAGATTTTAACGCAATGCTTCATGACAGCAAGGATATGCCCAAAATGCAGATTATCACTGATGAAAAGAGCATCAAAAAATACGGTGGAAACAGGATGTATTTTGCTCCTCCTGTTGCATATGACAGAGTGATGCGCCTTGTGCCGTTGGGGAAGCTGCTGACAGTGGGGGAGATAAGGAAATATTTTGCAGGACAGAACGAGGCTGATTTTACGGATCCCATCACAGCGGGAATATTTGTGTCCATAGTGGCCTGGGCAAGCAGCCAGCGGGAAAATGATGTGACGCCTTACTGGAGGACTCTGAAAGCAGGCGGGGAGCTGAATTCTAAATATCCCGGCGGGGCAGAGGCACAGAAGGAAATGCTGGAAAAAGAGGGACACACGATTATTCAGAGGGGAAGAACCAATATAAAGTACTATGTCAAGGACTATGAACAGTTTTTGTTTGTTCTGGGAGAATCAATGGTGACAGCTCACACAGGGGACTGAAGTTTGAAGCAAATTTGCAAAAAAGTGAAAAAATGCTGTTGACTTTGACACGATGTCATGGATTATTCTGTGGTTGGAAGAGCAGCGAGGAAGGGGCTCCAGGGGCCATGAAGGGATGAAACAGGACTGTTGACCGGGCGTGGACAGGAGAGCTGACTATCCAGAACCGTGCATGTACAGGGCGGTCTCATCGTGCCGTCTTCCTTAGGCTGTGCAGGTAATCCAGGCTTATAAATTCATGGGTCGGATTTCTCACAGCAATGGCATGAAGACGGAAAATTATGCATGCATGGTCAATGGTATAGAAATGAGGTATAAAAGTGGAGAATCTTACAATCAGCCAGGTGTCGAAGCTCTGCGGCGTCACGCCCAGGATGCTGCGACATTACGAGAAGATGGGGCTTATCTGTCCCCGGTACAGGGAGGACTATGCGTACCGATGCTATGACGCGGAAGCAGTACGTCGTCTGAAGCAGATTATTTTGCTGCGAAAGCTTCGTGTTCCCCTGAAACAGATTGCAGTGATTCTGACAGAGGGGAAACGGGATGAATCCATGGAGCTTCTGCGGGAGAACCTGGCCGGGCTGGACCTGGAGATTGCCTCCCTGAGCCAGATTCGAGATGTGCTGAAACAGTTGGTGAAGCGCTTAAGCGAATGCTTCGAGGAAGAAGAGCTTGACCTGTTGTCGGACCAGGAACTGGTGGACGCTGCTTGTCTTCTGACTCTTCCCAAAACGACACTGAAGGAGAGTTCCGGCGTGGAGGAGGGGAAGTTTTCTGCTTCCTGCCGGCGCAGTGCCGCAGAAGAATCCTGCGGCGGAGAAAGGAGTAACAGCATGGAAGTTTTAAACCGAGCAGAAGAGAATCTGAGCAGAAATCTGAACGTGAGGATCCTGTGCCTGCCTCCCTGCACAGTTGCCGCCTGCCATTTTATCGGCGAGAACCCGGAGGAAGTGGTGGGAGAGAAAGCATCCCGTTTTGTGCAGGAGAGCAGGCTTTATGAGCGCAAGCCCGATGCCAGAATGTTTGGTTTCAATCATCCCAACCCCGGTGTGCTGGAAGGCGGCGTCCATGGGTATGAGGACTGGATCACCATTCCAGAGGACATGGAAGTTCCGGAAGGATTTGAAAAGAAGAAATTTGAGGGCGGATTGTATGCGGTGCTCACGATTCCTTTTCCGGAGTTCCAGCTTTGGAGCAGCCTGACCCAGTGGGTGGAGGACAGCGAGGAATTTGAGCCGGCTTACAGCGCTCTTGGGGAAGAAATTATGGGCGGCTGCCTGGAAGAGCACCTGAACTGGGTTTATTCGGCTCACAGGGAGTGGGTTGAGGACGGGCTTCCGGCACAGATCGACTTGATGCTGCCTGTGCGGCTGAAAAAGTAAGGACTGTTAAAATCTCCGTGCCTGTGATATGATGTGGGCAGATCATAGAAAGGGAAGGAGAGTTGATTTCTTATGGAAAAAACAGCCGTGGGCATGGACAATGACAGGATATTGCAGGGGGCAATGGAGCAGTCTGCCATAGATGCAGGCTGCAGCTGGAGGGATTTTCTGAAAAATGAGAATGTGGTCGTGTACTCAAAGGAGGATTCCAGGGCCAGACGTTATCTGACCCTGCCCCATGTGTGCAATCTGATCTCCTACGGAAACAATATCGTGGCGTCAATAGAAGAAAAATACGAGGGGATTGTGAGGGCTTACATAGAAAAATATCCAGCAGTGCACTGTTTTGAAACCCCCAATCTGCATGTGCTCAACGAGGCTTTTATGGGACACGGTATGCAGATCTGTTTTATGGCGGAGTACTTTCTGCCCCGTGTGGAGGAGCTTCAGCCGAGGCACTGCGGCTGTGAGCTCAGGGTGCTCACCCAGGAAGATCTCGGCGCGCTCTATCTGCCGGAATGGTCCAATGCCCTCTGTGAAAAACGCCGGGAACTGGATGTATTGGGGGTGGGAGCTTACGAGGACGGCCGCCTGGTGGGCCTGGCCGGGTGCTCGGCGGACTGTGAAACCATGTGGCAGATTGGGGTGGATGTGCTGCCGGAATACAGGCGCCGGGGCATTGCCTCCGCCCTTACAGGAGCTCTGGCGGCGGAGACCATGGCCAGGGGGAAAATTCCCTTTTACTGCTGCGCCTGGTCCAATATCAGATCTGCCCGCAATGCCATCAGGAGCGGTTTCCGGCCTGCCTGGGTGGAAATGACGGTAAAGCCCAGGGCGTTTGTGGAGGAGATGAATCGCTAGGGCGTCTCTGAAGCTTGGGAACTGGCGGTATATGTTGTAAACTGCATGGACGGCTTTGGAGAAGCCGACTTAAAACTGGTCCATATGCCATTTTCCGCCTGTGAAATCAGGGACATCCACCACGGCGCCGCCTCTGGCGATAGACATCTCCGAGAGGGCTGTCACTGCCATCCAGCTGGCGGCGTCATAGGCATCCACCGGCATGGGGGCATCGTCCCGGAGGCACTGGAAAAAGACTTCAAACTCCAGCCAGTCTATGCCGTCATGGCCGCCCCGGACCCCTTCTGCAATGTATTTTTTCCACAGGGGATGATCATATTCTTCCTCATAGCCCGCCGCATTATTGACATTGGTTTTGCGCCAGTCAAAGTCGTGGGCGGCATCCTCTTTCCGGTCAAGAAACACGGAATCTGTGACTTCCTCGTACATGCCCTTAGTGCCTCTGACCGTAAAATTTCGGCAGTAGTACCTGGGCAGGGTGGTGTCCAGGGTCAGGACAATAGTCTCCCCACGGGCGCATTTGATCACTGTAGTTACCACATCTCCCTGGAGGAAGGTCTTGTCTTTGAGAAATTCATCGTCCCCCTTGTGCTCCCGGATATAGGCCTGCAGTCCGGCGGCCTTGGAGGCTGTGGAGGAGAGGGTCAGCATGCGGTTGCCGTGGTTGAGTCCCAGGACTTTGGCGATGGGGCCCAGGTCGTGGGTGGGGTAGTTTTCACAGTTTCTGCTCAGATAGTTCCGGAGTCTGTAATGTCTGTTTTCCCTGCCATAGGAGATTTCATACCGCAGGTCATGCTGGTAGCCTCCTGCGCAGTGAACCACTTCTCCAAACAGTCCTTTCTGGACCATGTTCAGCACCATCAGCTCCCGTCTGCCGAAGCAGCAGTTCTCCAGGAACATAAAGGGAGTGCCTGTCTCTTCATAGGTCTCCACCAGCTGGAAACACTGCCGCAGATCATAGGCACCGCCCACTTCCATAGCCACCGGTTTTCCCGCGCGCATGGATGCCAGGGCTATGTCCATATGGCTTTCCCAGGCAGTGGCGATGACAATGGTATTTACGTTTTTGTCTTGAATTACCTGACGATAATCTGTGTACACGGCAGGTACTGCCTGTCCGGCATTTTTGACGGCGTCAGCTCCTTCGTTTGCCCGATCCTCATAGGTGTCACAGACTGCCGTCACCTGTTCTCCCTGACGGAGCACCACATCCCGCAGCAGGCCGATTCCCCTGCTGCCCAGTCCGATAAACCCCACCTTGATGTCCTTCATCTTGTATTCCTCCATAAGAGTTTATATGTCATTGATTTCCTAAATCATAGCACGGATAGGGGGATAAGGCAATATGAATGTGAAATAGTGCGATATCTTTGATAAACTCTTGACAAAGGGATGGTTATGGAGTAAAATGATTGACATCTGGAGTAATCAAAGGATCGTGCTGTTTGCACTTCGGGCGTTTCTGCCATTTTACTCAAGGTAAACTTATTGTTGTTGGAATGGCAGGGGGATCTCGTGTATTTGTGGAATGTCTCTGCCGCACAGGAGGTATGACATGAATATGGAGAGAACTGGAGGACTGTTGAAGCAGGCTGTTCCTGCTGCCACACATCAGAGAGCCGCAGGATGGCTTTTTACGGAGATTGCCCTGTATGCCAGGACGGGCAGGAAGGGCTGTCAGGTGATGCCGGCCCCTTTTGCGGTATATCTCAAGGGGGACGGCGGGGAGTGTCTGCTGCCGGATATCACGGTGTTCTGTGATGAGAGCATGATGGATGAGGAAGGCTGCCATGGGGCGCCGGACTGGGTGGTGGAAGTGGTTTCGCCGGACAGTCGGACGGAGGATTACGGCGGAAAACTGGCGGCATATATCCAGGCCGGCGTCAGAGAGTACTGGGCTCTGGATCCGGAGCGCCGCACCATTGTTGTCTATTATCTGGAGACACCGGACGTCCCTGCGGTTTACCGGTTTGGAGACAGCGTCCGTTCTGGCATTTTTCCGGATTTGGTGGTGGATTCCACACCTTTGGGAGAGCTGCGCTGCCGCGGGGCAGGAAACAGGGTGGAGGAAGCCAAATGCCGGGAAAACGGAAAGGCGCAGGAATTCTATGGGCAGCAGGGAGAGGATGCAGACTTGGCACAGGAACCCCATGGGCAGCGGGGAGAGGATGCAGATTCGGCGCAGGAACCGCACAGGGAGCAGGGACAGTGCACAGGCTTGACGCAGGGGTCTGGCGGGCAGATGGGGATGGAAGAAGTGAGAGCGTACCTGGAAGAACATTTTGGGGAACTAGCGGCTTCCAGAAATAAGGGCCAGGTCATGAAAGCTGCAATGGGGGCACTGAAGGGAAAGGTTGACAGCAGAACTTTGAACGAGGCAGTGGCGGAATTGTGCCGAAATAAAACAATTTAATACGATTTTTATTGACAGGGAGACCGAAAGAACGATAATATACTAGAATAAAATGTTGGCGATAACAGGGGAAAACAAGGTAAAAGGAGGTAGCCTTATTGAAGAAGAACGAATTGTTGATGGGAAATTATGCAGAACTGTGCAGGGAAGCGGATCGTCTGTCGCCGGAGATGTTTGACAAATATGAAGTGCAGAGAGGTCTTCGCGACAAGAACGGGAACGGCGTGGTAACAGGACTTACCAACGTGTCCAGAATTGAGGCCTTTAAAATGGTGGACGGGGTGAAGACGCCCTGTGAGGGCAGGCTGTGGTATCGGGGGTATGACTGTATTGAACTGGTGAAGGGCTTTAATGGAAAACGGCCTGGGTTTGAAGAAATCTCTTATCTGCTGCTTTTTGGCAGGCTGCCTGACCAGGAGCAGCTGGAGGAATTCCGGGATGTTCTTGCGGACAGCAGGACTCTGCCCACCAATTTTACCAGGGATGTCATTATGAAAGCGCCCAACAGCGATATCATGAATTCCCTTACCAGGAGTGTGCTGACCCTGGCTTCCTATGACAGGAACTGTAACGATACTTCGGTGGAAAATGTGCTGCGGCAGTGTATGCGTCTGATAGGGGTGTTCCCCATGCTGGCGGTGTACGGATACCATGCATATAATCATTACCAGAACGACGAGAGCATGTATATACATCGTCCGTCTGCGGATCTGTCCACTGCAGAGAACCTTTTGATGATGCTGCGGCCGGATAAGAATTATACGGAGCTGGAGGCCAGCGTTCTGGATACGGCACTGGTGCTGCACATGGAGCATGGAGGAGGAAATAACTCCACCTTTACCACGCGTGTTGTGTCCTCATCCGGTTCGGATACATACTCTGTTATCGCCGCCGCACTGTCATCCCTGAAGGGACCCAAACATGGCGGCGCCAATATCAAAGTGGCGGAGATGATGAATGATATTCAGACCCATGTGTCCGACTGGGAGGACGAGGATGCGGTGAGGGCTTACCTGAAGAAGATTATGAACAAGGAAGCCTTTGACCGAAAAGGACTGATCTACGGCATGGGCCACGCTGTGTATTCCCTTTCCGATCCCAGGGCTCAGGTGTTCAAAGGATTTGTGCATCGTCTGGCGGCTGCCAAGGGCAGGGAGAAGGATTTCACGCTGTATTCCATGATAGAGCGCATGGCGCCGGAAGTGATTGCGGAGAAGGCGCATATCTATAAGGGCGTGAGTGCAAATGTGGACTTTTACAGCGGCTTTGTGTACAGTATGCTGGAGATTCCCCTGGAGTTGTTTACACCTATTTTTGCCATAGCCAGGATTGTTGGCTGGAGCGCTCACAGGATTGAGGAGTTGATCAATATGGATAAGATCATCCGTCCTGCATACAAGAGCGTCGCAGAGGAACAGAAATATATTCCTCTTGAAGATAGATAAAGGATTATATCGTATTCAGGCTTCTGTCCACGGTTTGGAGCAGATGTATCGCACGCCGTGGACTGCCTTTCAGCTTATTTTTGCCCGTCAGGGCTATTCTGGCTGTCGCCATTTATTTCGTCAGAACAGTTTCAGCAGTGCAATCCCGTCAGGGTAATCTTTACATTCCCTGTGCTTTTTGCTATAATGATTTCAGAAAAGTATTGTGGGAAATGTGGTGTTGCTGTCTTTGAACTAAGAGAGGTAGTGTCGGGTGTGTTTTGTCCAGTGGAAATGGGAAATGAAAGGTAGGATGTAGAAGTTTGAAAATAGTGCGAGGAATCTTTTTTACTGTCATGGCTCTGATCATGGCAGGTTGTCTTGGAATTATAGTCTGTGCCATGAACCCTTCTCTGACAGGCAGACTTGCGGAGATGCTGAACGGGAAGAAACCTGCAAATGATCTTTTGAGCGGGTTTTTGGGCGGCGGAACACCGGGAACGATTCAGACAGGAGGTACGGGGAGTGGTCTGCCAGGCGGCATAGGAGGTGGAGGTTTCCTCCCCAGTATTGGAGTGCCGGGAGGAGAGGGCAGTACGGGAACAGGCGGAAGCCAGCCAGACAGCACTGGAACCGGGCTGGCGGCGGATACCCGGCCTGGCGTCAATGCATCCTGGCTTGAGGGCAGGGACACGGCAAGCTATGAGGTTCCTGCCGCCCGGCCAGAGGTGGTTCCGGACTCTGTGGCCGGAAGAAACGGCTATGAGGCCGTTCAGGAGGATGCGGAGGAGATAGCTCCGGAAGAAGCGGATGTTCTGCCGGGAAGCGGAGAAAGTGGAGAAACAGGCAGCGGGCTCAGTTTTAACGGGGAGCAGTATCCCTATTATGCCATGCTGGAAGCAGATATGCAGAAGCTGTACTGCCAGATTTATGCCAATGCCATGGAACAGCGCAGGGAGGCTTTTGCCCCTGCCGTCCAGGTGTCTGTAAAGCAGCTTAAAAGTGTGTTCGAGGCGGTGTACAATGATCATCCGGAGTTGTTCTGGCTGCAGACAGGGTATTCCTGTAAGTATGTTCACAGCGGAAACTGTCTGGAGATTACGCTTAAGTATAATAAGACTGCGGATAATCTGCAGGCGGCCAGACAGGAGTTTGACGCGGCTGCGGAAAAGATTTTGGCGGAGGCAAGAACTAAGGGCAGTGATCTGGAAAAGGAAAAATATGTTCATGATGTTCTGATGGAGGCGGCGGAATATGATCTGAGTGCTGACATGAGCCAGAGTGCCTACAGTGCATTGGTGCAGGGCAGAAGTGTCTGTGCAGGTTATGCCAGGGCTTTCCAGTACCTGATGCAGCAGCTGGGTATTCCATGCTACTACTGTACAGGTTATGCAGGGGAGGATCACGCCTGGAATATTGTGAAGCTGGATGGACGTTACGTTAATGTGGATGTTACATGGGATGATACGGATCCGCCCACATCCGATTATTTTAACAAGTCAGACAGAGAGTTTTCGCGCACTCATGTGAGGACGGGGCTGTCGGTGTATCTGCCCGCCTGTGTGGATGCAGGGGAGGGAACCGCACAGGGAGGAAATGCTGTTTCAGGTGTTCAGACGGGCACAGGAAATTCAGGAGGCGCGCAGACAGACAATGCAACAGGAAATCAGACCGGGACAGGAGAAGAAACGGATCAGACTTCCAGTGTGGCGGGACTGATCAATCCTAATCCTTCCGAACCCCTTACCTGGCAGAGTAAGTATTGGACGGGTGATGCGGATCTGGACGAGGATATGTCTGCCGAGGAGAAGAAGCAGGAGAACCTGGATCAGGCGGGAATTACCGAGGAAGAGGTTCGGGAGACCCTGGAGGAGTATTATGAGGATTGCAAGAAGCTGTTGAAGGAGGCTGGAACTGGCCAGAAACAGTTTTCCAATGTGATTCCTGAGTCCTTGTGGAGCAGCCTTGAGCGCGCCTACAGCAGCGGAGAATATTGGAATGGATATGTGGAAGGAACCCTGCAGGAAATGGGAGTGGAGAATTTCCTGATTCAGCTCCAGGCGCAGAGGCTGGGAGGCGGCTATTACCGTCTGTATCATAATGTGCTTACTTATTAGAAGGTTGTTGATTGGGAATTTTTTATCAGAAATTTGTTTTAGAATTTTACTCCTCTTTTGAAATTGTATACCCATTTAAAACGAGCTTATATATTTGTTGTAGGTGATAAATGTATATTTTTAATCAGGTTTATAAGTCGGTATTTGCGAGGAAGGTAGAAATCTATGCTTATTAGAGAGATGGAATCTGAAGATATTGTCTCTGTCTTACATCTGTATATTTCTTATTACAACGAACAGGAGGAGGGTTGCAATTATTGCCTATAAGCACCAAAACAAAGGGATTGGAAGTATGCTTCTGAGAGAACTTGAGCAACGGGTAAAAGAGAAAGGGGCGTCTTGTGTTGAGCTTCAGGCAGTAAATGATGATATGCACGAACGATATTACGGAAATGCTGGTTATAAAAATGCAAAAAACTTTGTCATGAAGGTCAAATGGTTTGTATAAAAACGGTTTAAAACATATCATATCTGTAATTGGTCTATATGAGTCCGCAGAGGCAAAGACGGGAACAAGCGGCTTTTCACTACCATGCTTCTGCGGACTCCAGGACCCAATATAATATCTCAAAGTATCTGGGAAAGTTATCGAATAATATTTCAAATATATCTCAGGCAATTATCATGTAATATCACGGATAATATCTCATATATTCATCAAAGAGACACCATATGTTTTGTCATGCGTTGTAATTTCAGTATCCGCAGGGTCTGCTTCATAACAGTTTGTCAGCCGTCAGAGGGCAGATATTAAATTGTCCGCTTCAGGAATATCCTGGCTCTTTCCTCATATATTTGAGAAAGGGGGACAGGTTTATGGGAGAGACGATTTTGCAGTTATTTCCGGCTGGGCACCGGGCTTTCTGGAGCAGGACGGCCGGGGCCCAGGAGCGCATCCAGGAGATCCGGCTGAGAGCCGGACGCCCGGTGGTGCTGTATATGGATGGCCGGGAGATTTTTCTCACAGAACAGGGGGAATTTTCAGAATTTGGCCCAGGAGTTCGGTGTATGTCAATGAAGGAACTGGAAGAGATCCTGGAGCATATCTGCCATTACTCTCCCTATGCCTTTGAGGAAGAGCTGCGCCGGGGATTTGTCACTGTGGCAGGAGGACACCGTGTGGGAGTTGCAGGACAAGCCATCCTGGAGACGGATGGGGGGATCAGAACCCTGAAGAATATTTCGTTTCTCAATATCAGGGTAGCCCACCAGGTAAAGGGTGCGGCGGACAGAGTGATGCCGGAAATGTATCGGAACGGTATGCTCAGGAGTGCCCTGATTATCTCTCCGCCCGGCTGCGGTAAGACTACACTGCTGCGGGACCTGATCCGTCAGATTTCAGATGGGAATGCCTATGGAAGGGGAATGACCGTGGGCGTGGTGGACGAGAGATCGGAGATTGCAGGATCTTTTCTGGGAAGGCCCCAGAACGATGTGGGTATGCGCACGGATGTGCTGGACAGTTGCCCCAAGGACAAGGGGATGCTGCTTCTGCTGCGCTCCATGTCTCCACGGGTGGTTGCCATTGACGAGCTGGGGAGCGGAGAGGAACTGAAGGCTTTGAGACAGGCCGCTGCCTGCGGGTGCCGGATACTGGCCACGGTTCACGGGGAGAGCCGCCAGGATGTGGAGCGGAGGTTCGGTCTGGAGCGGGATTACTGGGAGAGGATGTTTGACTTGTTTTTTGTGCTGGGGAGAAAGAGACAGATCTGTGAAAGGAGTGAGGCGCGTGGTCAGGATTCTGGGAGGCTGCATGATCTTTAGCGGGTGCCTGGGTCTGGGGCTGTGGTACCGGTCCTGGCTTCTGGGAAGAGCCAGGGCCCTGCGCAGTCTGGGAAGCATACTGGAACTGCTGGCAGGTGAAGTCAGGTATGGCAGGCCCACTCTGCCGGAGTGCTGCAGCCGCACGGCCAGACATCTTACGGCGCCTTTCGGGGAGGCGTTCCAAAGGATTGGGAACAGAATGGAGGAAAATACCGGGGTGTCCTTTGGAGAAACGTTCCGGGAAGAGATGGAAGGGGTTTTGAAAGAGCTGCCCTTGGAGACGGAGGACAGGGAGAATTTCCTGCGGTTTACTTCACAGACAGGGTTTATGGACGGTCAGATGCAGCTGCGGGCCATGGAGCAGAGTCTGGAGCTGCTGCGGGGAACCTGGGAGAAACTGGAACAGGAGAACACAGAGAAATGCAAAATGGCTGTGGGGCTTGGGGCCCTGGGCGGGCTGCTGTTGATCCTGGTATTGTGGTGAGGAAGGGGTGTTGGTCTGTCCTGGCCTGACTGCCCGCCGGGGAAGGAATTACCTTGAGCGGATGGGGATTGCGAGGGATTATGGGAGTAAGTCTGATATTTAGGATTGCAGCAGTGGGAATACTGGTAACTATATTGAGCCAGATCCTGAGGCACAGCGGCAGGGAAGAACATGCGTTTTTGCTGAGTCTGGCGGGACTGATCCTGGTGCTTACATGGATTGTGCCCTACATATATGAACTGTTCCAGACCATTCAGACCCTGTTTGCCCTGTAGGAAAAGGCGGGACAAAGGTGCGGCGAAAACGGCGGGAGGTGTTATGTCGGAGCTGATCAGGGTGGCTTTCCTGGGGATCGCAGGGGTTCTGCTGGCGATGCAGTTTCGAGGGGAGAAACCGGAATACGCAACTTATATTGGACTGGCTGTCAGTATCATTCTTTTCTGGTTCTGCTTAAGGCAGGTGGAGAATGTGGCGGCGCAGTTTGCCAGGATAAAGGGGTATCTGGAGGGAACGGAAGGGTATCTGTCCATTTTGTTCAAAGTCATTGGCATCACCTATATCTGTGAATTCAGCTCGGATATCTGCAGGGATGCGGGATATCAGGCGGTGGCAGGCCAGATTGAGATACTGGGGAAGCTGACGGTGATGTTTGCAGGGCTGCCCATCCTGTTTGCCGTTATTGAACAGATCCGCAGTTTTATGTGATGGAGGGCATGGGTGATGGATGGGCTGGTGGACTTAAACCTTGTCTGGCAGGACTATGGCCTGGATAAGCTGGAGGAAGGGATATCAAGGATATTTCCGGAAAGACAGTTTCAACTGGATCAGTTGTTTTCGCAGGTGATGTCGGGGGATATTCTGGGGGCGCTGGAAATGTTGTTCCATGGGAGTATTTCGGATTTTATGGGGCAGATTGCCGGCATGAAGAATGTATTTATATGGCTTCTGGTACTTGGACTTGTCTCTTCCCTGATGACGCATTTCATGGAATTCTTTGACAGACGGCAGGTGGCGGAAATGGGGTTCTATTTTATGTATCTTCTGGCCACGGCAGTACTGCTGAAATGTTTTTCTCAGGCGGCGGATACGGCGGCATATGCGGTGGAAAATATTATTATGTTTGTAAAGCTTCTTGTGCCCGCATATCTGCTCTCTGTGGGGGTTTCTTCTGGGGTTATTACCGCAGGAGCTTCCCGGCAGCTGATGCTGGTGGTGATATATGGAGTGGAATATATCTTCTTGACGGGACTGCTGCCCCTGATCTCCAGTTACTGTATGATGGCGGTGGTGAACGGCATTTGGATAGAGGAGAAACTGGCTGCACTGATGGATCTGCTGGGGAAAGCCATTGGATGGGTACTGAAAGGGGCTCTGGGGGCGGTGACAGGGATCGGCATTTTCCAGGCCCTCATTGCTCCGGTGGTGGACTCGGCCAGAACTTCTGCACTGCAGAAACTGATCTCAGTCATACCCGGAGTAGGGGCTGCCGCCAACGGTGTGGCGGAGCTTGTGCTGGGGAGCGCCGTTGTGATCCGCAACAGTATTGGTGTGGTGCTGCTTCTGCTTCTTCTGCTGCTGTGTGCGGTTCCGCTGCTGAAGATTGCGCTGATTGCGGGAGTGCTGAAATGCGCGGCGGCTTTTATGGGAATTGTCAGTGACAGCAGAATTTCTACTTGCGTGAACAGGGCCGGGGATGCAGGCTTTCTGCTTCTGCGAAC
>OFGZ01001175.1_pt1 | contig 15029 bp, 11 predicted proteins | sample 1521871 | NCBI WGS metagenome assembly OFGZ01 (sample SAMEA3504091, study PRJEB24116) | mouse gut metagenome | biome: mouse gut; feature: mouse-associated habitat; material: faeces | place: Denmark | collected 2011
TAATTTGTTATATTTTGCACTTAAACAAAAGAAATTTTAATTAAATGTAGCATTTTTGTAATAATTTTAAGTAAATTTTAGTAATATTTAACTACTATATAAATATTTAAATAAAATCAAATTATCTATTGCTTTTTGTGTTAAATTGTGTTACAATATACTAGATTAATTATGCAAGGAGGATATAATGACAGATTTTAAAAGTTTTTTGGAAGAGGTGCAAGCTGATATTGACGACTTGGCTGTTATGGCAAAAGATAGTACTTATATCAAAAGTGAGTACTACGATAAGTATGACGTAAAACGTGGCTTGCGCGATATCAACGGAAAAGGGGTGCTTACAGGCCTTACTGAAATTTCCGATATCATTTCTAGTAAAACAAACGAAGATGGAAAATCTGTTCCTTGCAAAGGCGAACTATATTACAGAGGAATTAAAATTCAAGATATCGTAAATGGTTTTGCAGGCTTGGGCAACAGGTACGGGTTTGAGGAGTCTGCCTATCTTTTGTTATTTGGTAAACTCCCTAATAATGACGAATTGAAAAAGTTTATCGAAATTTTAGGCGGTTTTAGAAGATTGCCAAACAGTTTTGTGCGCGATATTATCATGAAAGCACCGACTAACGATATGATGATTGCTTTGTCACGTTCGGTTTTGACATTATATTCTTACGACAGCAATCCGGATGACATAAGCATTACAAACGTTTTAAGGCAATGTTTGCAATTAATTGCACAGTTTCCGTTGCTTGCCGTTTATGGATATAATGTTTACAAACATTACTATAATTCCGAAAGTTTGCTTATAAGAAAGCCTAATCCCGACTATTCGATAGCGGAAAATTTGCTTTATATTTTACGTGAAGACGGCAATTTTACTCCTTTGGAGGCTGAATTGTTGGATATTTGTTTGGTTTTACATGCAGAACATGGCGGAGGAAATAACAGCTCGTTTACAACCCACGTTGTAAGTTCGTCCGGTACGGATACATATAGTTCCATTGCTGCATCGTTAGGCTCGTTAAAAGGGCCAAGGCATGGCGGTGCAAACATAAAAGTAGTTAAAATGATAGAAGATATGAAAGCTAATCTTGTCGATTATTCGGACGAATCTGTAACAAAATATTTGGAAGATTTGCTTGATAAAAAAGCATTTGACCGAAGTGGTTTGATTTACGGAATGGGGCATGCGGTATATTCCTTATCGGACCCAAGAGCAGATATTTTAAAATCTTACATAAAAGCACTTGCCAATGAAAAAAATGCACAAGGCGAGTTTGAACTTTATGAGAAAATACAAAGATTAGCCCCTGAAATAATCGGCAAAAAACGTTCGATTTACAAAGGTGTAAGCTGTAATATAGATTTTTACTCTGGCTTTTTGTACAACATGCTTGGCTTGCCTGTAGAATTATTTACACCGATTTTTGCTATTGCAAGAGTAGTAGGCTGGTCGGCTCATAGGATTGAGGAACTGTCAAACAACGGCAAAATAATTCGTCCGGGTTACAATGCTGTGTGCGAATATAAGGAATATGTAGCACGCGACGAAAGAAAATAATATTTAGTAAGATTATTGTTGACAAATTTATTTTACTATTGTAATTTAATTTATAAATAGTGAAATGAAAGCAATTATTATTACAAAGTAAAATAACAAAAAACACGATTTTAATAAAAATCAAATAAAAACAAATACCGAAAGGTAAATTTATATCATAACAAAAAAAAGGAAAAAACTATGTCCCCCCAATGTATAGGTTATATTATTGGAATTATTGCATTGACAGTTCTATCTGCATTTTTTAGTGCATCGGAGACTGCATACAACAGTTTGAATAAAATCAAACTAAAAAACAAAGCTAATGAGGGCTCAAAAGGTGCTAAAAAAGCTTTGTTGCTTGTTGATAACTATGATAAATTGATTACCACAATTTTGATTGGTAACAACATAGTCAATATTGCGGCAGCAACTATTGCAACTTTGCTTTTTACAGAGTTTATCAAGTCGGCTGACTTGGCGGCAACTGTTTCTACTATTGTTGTAACAGTTATTACTTTGATTTTTGGCGAAATAACACCAAAAAGTATTGCCAAAGAATTTAGTGAAAGTTTTGCGTCAAAAGTTGCGACTATATTGCAAATTTTGTGTTTGATTTTTACTCCTTTCACTTATATTTTCTCATTATGGCAAAAATTAATGATAAAAATATTCAAACCTAGTGCCAACTCGGGTATGAGCGAGGCGGAATTGATTACAATGGTAGACGAGGCAACTACTGAGGGCGGTATTGACAAAGACGAAGGAGAACTTATCCGTAGTGCGATAGAGTTTAACGAACTTACAGTAAAAGATATTTTTACTCCGCGTGTAGATGTCATCGCTGTAGACGTTGAGGCAAAAAAAGACGAATTACGTGATTTGTTTTTGGAAAACGGTTTTTCCAGATTACCTGTTTTCGAAGAGGATATCGATAATGTAATAGGTATACTGCATGAGAAAGACTTTTATAAAAATTACTTTAAAAAAGAGTTCGATATACGAAAATATATGACCAAAACTATTTGGGTTACATTAAACTCAAACCTTTCAAGCGTATTGAAAATGTTGCAAAAGTCAAAGGCTCATATGGCTGTCGTGCTTGACGAGTACGGCGGTACAGCAGGTATTGTGACATTAGAAGATATTTTGGAAGAGCTTGTCGGAGAAATTTGGGACGAACATGACGAGGTAGTAGAAGATATTACGCAGATAAGTGAAAATGAATATCAAATCACAGGCGGCTGCAATATCGAAGATATGTTTGACAAGTTAGAGCAAAAATATGATAGCGACGATTTGGAAGTTACAACTGTCAGCGGTTGGATAGTTGACCATTTCGGTTATATTCCAAGTAGCGGGGAGCAATTTGATTTTAATAATCTTACTATTAAAGTATTGGATGCTGACCCTAAAAAGATTGAAAAAATTTATGTTAAGGTTTTAAATAAGCAGGAAGAGGAAGAAGAAAATACTTTTATAGATAAATTCTTTATGAAAGACAACGACGAGAAAGAAGATGATGTCAAAAAGTCTGAAAAATTGTTCCATAAGGACGATAAACCTGTTGATAATATTGAAAAGCCAAACATAAAGTCGGAAAAAGATAGCGAAAATGAAAATAAAATTTTGTTTGACGATATTGAAATTTCCAATTTTGATAAAAATCAATAAATAAGGAAGATAAATATGTTAGAGCACATTTACGAGTTTGAAAAACAATATTTAAGCAAATACGCTTGTCATTCTTTAAACACAAAAGGTAGGGAAATAGCAGTCGAGCCGTCTACTTTGAGGACAGAGTTTCAAAGGGACAGGGATAGAATTATTCATAGTAAGGCATTCAGGCGTTTAAAACATAAAACGCAAGTTTTTTTATCTCCTAAGGGCGACCATTACAGGACACGCCTTACTCATACCTTGGAAGTTATGCAAGTGGCTAGAACAGTTGCAAGAGCTTTAAAGTTAAACGAAGATTTGACCGAGGCAATAAGTTTGGGACACGATTTGGGACATACTCCTTTTGGGCATAGCGGAGAAAATGTGCTTAACAGATTAAATCCTAATGGTTTTGAGCATAACAAACACAGCTTAAGAGTTGTGGAGTTATTGGAAAATGACGGGGAAGGTCTTAATTTGACTTTTGAAGTTCGTGACGGAATTTTGCATCATAAAAAAAGCGGTAAGCCATCAACTTTAGAGGGCAAAATCGTAAGTTATGCGGATAGAATCGCTTATATGAATCACGATATAGAGGATGCGATTTTGGGCGGTATATTGACGGAAAGCGATATTCCTAAATACATAACCGATGTGCTTGGCGACAGCAAAGCAAAAAGAATAAATACCTTGGTAAATGATTTGGTAGCAAATAGCTATAACAAAGATTTTGTCGCTTATTCAAATGATATCGACAAAATGGCTGATGAATTAAGAGACTTTATGTTCAAAAGCGTTTATTTTAATCCAAAAGCTAAAATCGAAGAGCAAAAAGCAAATCAAATGATTGAGTTTTTATATGATTATTATATGAAAAACATAGACAAGCTACCTGCTTTTTATATCGGTTTGATAGAAAAATGGGGCAAGGATAATGCCGTAACCGATTACATTGCTAGTATGACAGATACTTTTGCTGTTAAAGCTTTTGAAGATTTGTTTGTTCCTAATTGTTGGAATATCTAGTTTAAATCAAATTTTGTTTGATAAATGTAATTATTTTTAGCTTTTTATTGCAAAATAATTATAAAGGAGTACACTTTGTATAAGGATTATCCTAGTTTTTTACAGGAACTTAGGGAAAAATCGAATATAATCGATGTTGCACAAAAGTATGTCGACCTAGAAAAAAAAGGCGGACGTTATTGGGCAAGATGTCCTATACACAATGAAAAAACTCCTTCCTTTACTTTGGACGAAGTTCGTGGCACTTTCCATTGCTTTGGGTGCGGTGCTCACGGAGATGTTTTTTCCTTTATCGAGCAAGTTGAACATGTGGACTTTAAAGAGGCAGTTCAAATACTTGCAAACAGAGCCGGTATGGAAGTTCCGTCCTTTAAAGCAGATTATAATAAAGAACAGCGAGAGGCTGAAAGACAAAAAAAAGAAAGAATGTATGCGCTAATGCGTGATTGCGGATTGTATTATCACAATAACTTAATGGCTCAAAAGACGGGTGAGGTTATTGATTATATCACGCAAAGAAAGCTTACGAGAAGTACTTTAAAGACTTTTGGAATGGGCTATTCCTCCGGTTTTAACGAACTTATCGAATTTTTAAAAGGGAAAGGCTATACTGATAGCGAAATGTTAGAGTGCGGCGTTGCCAAAGAAAAAAACGGCAAGTTGTACGATTTTGAGGCAGGCAGACTTATTGTACCGATATTTAACAATATGAATAATGTTGTGGCTTTTGGCGGAAGAGTTTTGGGTGCTGCCGACTTTATGAAATACAAAAACACTGAAGAAACGTTGATTTTTAAAAAGAGAAACGAATTGTTTGGTGTTCATACACTTAAAAAGGCAAAACTTACCGAAAACTTTAATTGCGTTATTGTCGTAGAAGGATATATGGATGTAATTATGTTGCATCAAGCAGGGGTAAAAAATGTCGTTGCCTCAATGGGCACAGCATTGACGCCCGAACAAGCAAGAATGCTTAAATATTATAATAACAATATATATCTGTGTTATGACGGCGATAATGCAGGACAAAAAGCCTCATATAAAGGTATTGACATACTTCGTGATGCAGGGCTTAATGTAAAAGTTATTACGCTTATAGAGGGGCTTGACCCGGATGATATTATAAAACAATATGGCGTAAATAAATTTAGGGAATTGGTTGACCAAGCTATATCCCCAAGTGAATACAAAATAAGGGCAGTAGCAAAACAATTTGATTTGCAAACACCTGACGGACAAGGTAAATTTGCCGTAAAAGCCTTGGAAGTTTTGTCAGAGCTTTCCACATTGGTAGAAAGAGAGGCATATATTCCGCTTATTTCTCAATTAAGCAGGTTATCCCCGCAAAGCTTATCCAAACAACTTAACAAAATGGAGGATAATGCAGGCGGATACAAGGAAACACAGGAAATCGAAAGCAAAAAAGAAGACAGATTTACCGTGAAACCGAGTATGAATAAATATTTTAAAGCATCTAGATTTTTGATATATTGTATATTTAAATATGATGCTTTAGAGTATATTAATGAAGATATTTCCCCTTATTTAAAGGAAAAAGAGCATATCGCTATTTACGATTATGCAAGGGAAATTAAAGCAAGCAATAATACTTTGAATATAGATATCTTGAAAGAACTTGAAGGTAACAGTGAAGCTAAAATAATTGCAGATGGTAGTTTTGAAGAAATACCCGACGATTGCAGGGAGCAAATGCTCAGAGATTGCTTTTTAACCTTAAAGAAAGACTTTTTGGATATTGAAATGCAAGAGCTTACATTGCGCTATTCAGAAGAGGAAAATATTGACAGCCAAAACTTACTTCGCAATCAAATTGCGGAAATTCACGCAAAAATTTTGGCACTAAAACGGAGGAAAAATGGAAAATAAAGAAAAATCAACCCGTAAATCAAAAGAAGATAAGTTTACACAAGCTTTAAACAGTTTGATTGAGCTTGGCAAAAGCAAGAAAAATAAAGTTTCTAGTGACGAAGTGTTGGCAAAAGTAGAAAAATTGCTTTTGGATGCCGAAGACATGGAAGAAATGTACACAAAATTAAGCGATGCGGGTATTACCGTTGAAGAATTGACTTTGGAAGAAAAAGTTTCATTAGATAAAATTATGGGCGACGGAGTAACCGATGACTCAGTTAAAATGTATTTGAAAGATATCGGCTCCGTTCCATTGCTTACGGGAGAGGAAGAAGTCGAACTTGCAAAAATGATGGCCAGTGACGACCCTAAGGATTGTAATTATGCAAAAAACAGGTTGAGCGAAGCTAACTTGAGATTGGTTGTAAGCATTGCTAAACGTTATGTTGGCAGAGGTATGCAATTTCTTGACCTTATCCAAGAGGGTAACCTTGGTTTGTTAAAAGCAGTAGAAAAATTTGACTACACAAGAGGTTTTAAGTTTTCTACCTATGCTACTTGGTGGATAAGACAATCTATCACACGTGCTATTGCAGACCAAGCAAGGACAATAAGAATACCTGTGCACATGGTTGAAACGATTAACAAAACTAACCGCGTTGCACGTACTCTTTTGCAAGAATTGGGCAGAGAGCCTAGCACTGCGGAAATCGGCGAAAGAATGGGCTTGACTGAAGAAAAAGTAGCTGAAATTTTAAAGATTGGACAAGACCCTGTTTCATTGGAGACACCTATCGGAGAAGAGGAAGACAGCCATTTGGGAGATTTTATTGTGGATACCACAGCGACTTCTCCAAGCGAATCGGCAGAATCCAAAATGTTGAGAGAGCAATTATTGCAAGTGCTTAATACTTTGACCCCGCGTGAAAACGAGGTTTTGAGAAAGAGATACGGTTTGGATGATAACAGACCTAAAACTTTGGAAGAAGTAGGCAGAGAGTTTAACGTTACTCGTGAACGTATAAGACAAATCGAAGCAAAAGCCTTAAGAAAATTAAGACATCCAAGTCGTACTAAAAAACTAAAGGATTATATGAATCGATGAAATTGGATAGGCGAATGCAAACGTTGCTTTCCGAAATCCCAGATGGTAAAAATTTGGCGGATATAGGTGCCGACCACGGATATATAAGTATCTGCTATGCCTTAAATAACCCCAATAGCTTGGTAGTGGCAAGTGATATAAGCAGTAAAAGCATAGCAAAGGCAAGCCGAAAAGCTAGGGCTCTGCAATTATAAAACCGAGGTTGGAGATGGGCTTTGCAGTGTTGAAAATTATAATATCGATTGTGTATTGATTTCCGGTATGGGCGGGGAAGAGATAATAAAGATAATAAATAAAAGTAAAAGGTATCCTTTATATATTTTATCTCCGCAAAAAAATGCCGATAAAGTCAGAAAATTTTTAAGCGAAAAGGATTTATGTCCTATAAAAGACTATAAAGTTTTGTCCGAAAACAAATTTTATGATATTTTGATTTGTGAAAACGGAAAATATAATCCAACCGATTTTGAGTTGCTTTTTGGCAGTGGTATAGGGGATGACTTTAAGCTTTATGCAAAAAATACCTACGCACAGCTAAATGAAATTTATCCATTGGTAGGAGATAGCGAAAAAAATATAATTGCGCACAAATTGCAATTACTTAAAGAGTTTTGTGATGATTAAATTTTTTAATTGATAAATGACTTAAAGGTAAATATATGCCTTGGCATGGAGAATTTATGAAAGTTTTTGAAGTCTGCGAATTAATTGAAAATATTGCACCTTTGTCGCTTGCGGAAAGTTGGGACAATGTTGGTCTGCTTTTAGGTAGTTATAATGCAGATGTTAAAGGTGTAGTAATTGCAGTCGATTTAACCGATAATGTGATTGATGACAGCATTGCTAAAAACTGTAATATGATTATTACACATCATCCTGCTGTGTTTGAGCCGTTACATAGTTTAAAGGAAAACGATTATGTAAGCAGCTTGCTTATGAAATGTATAAAAAATAACATCAATGTTTACAGTGCGCATACCAATATGGATATGTCTGAAATGGGTATTAACTTTGAAATGGCAAATAAACTTGGCATAGTACCACAAAGATTTTTAAGTGACGGATTGGGCGTTGTTGGATATTACAACGGCAATTTAGACAAAATATTGCTAAAAATATGCAAAATTACAAATGAAGACACACCAAAAGTATATTATCCGAAAAACGCGGAAAAAGCGATAAAAAACATAGTTGCATTTATAAGTGGCTCGGGTGGTAGGATAGAAGAAGTAATTTCTCGCTCGGTTGAGCTTGGTGTTACAGCAGTAATTTCAAGTGAGTTTAAACACAATATCATATTGGAATTGCTTGCTAAAAATATTGCAGTTATACAAATAGGGCACTTTGAAAGTGAAGTGATATTTGTAGATATAATTTATAATTTATTAAAAAATATAATTAACAATTTAAATAAATATGTTAATTTCAATTAAGGAGGTTTTGTATGGATTTACAAAAAATATTGGCATATCAAGATATTGATAAAAAGGTTTATGCTTGTGAGCTTGAGTTAAAGCAAAGCAAACCTGCACAAGAGTATGCAAAGGCTATGACTGTGTATAAATCAAGAACTGAAGATATGATGAAGAGCATAAGAGAAGCGGACGAAATAGCAGTTTTGGTTGAAAGATACAAGCAAACTTATAAAAGCATATTGGATGAAATCAGCGGTCTAAACGAGGTTTTGGAATCATTTGAAGAGCTAAAGGAAATAGATAAGTACGAGAAAAAGATTGCTCAATTCCAAAAAGAGTTATTAAATATTGAAAGGGAATTGACAAGGCTTTCCAAAAAAATGGACGATTGTATAGAGATAAGCAAAAAGTCGCTTGACGATTTGAAAAAGCTAGAAGATATTATCAAGGTAAGAAAGTTTGATATGCAAAAAATCAAAGCCGAAATCGAAGCCAAGGCAAAAAATTATTTGATTGAACTAAAAAAATTACAAGCGGAAATCCCTAGCAATATAATATCTAAATACAGCGAAATAAGAAAAAATAAAAAGATGCCTGTTTTGGTGCCGTCTTCCGATAATTTTAAAGCTTGTTTGGGTTGCGGTATGGATATTTCAAGTGACCTTACAATCAAACTTCAAGGTGGTGGAATTGTAGAGTGCCCTAACTGTGGAAGACTAATTTATAACAACAAATAAGACAAATAGTACCGATTTTCAAAAGGTTTTGTGAAAAACTAACAATGTGAATTTTTATACTTATACAAATTGCAGTAGTTTAAATTGATTAAAAAAATGGTATTTTGATTATTAAGTTTATAAGAAAATTAAAATAGTAAAAACAAAAATAACCACCCGATTAAATTTAATTTGGTGGTTTTTTAATCTTATTTTTTTAGTACATCAACCATTTCGATTGTTGTAATTATCCCGAAAATTATTAAATAGATTATTATTTTCATAAATAAAATTTATTTTGTTTGTCAAAGGATAGAATCCGCATTTTTTATAATGTGGTAAAGTTCGGAATTGATATTTTTTTTATCGGTTATTTTGTTGCTGACATACGTATTTTTACCGACAGCTGGAGTATTGGCATTTTGAGCACCATTATTATTAAACATTTGCATTATGCCCGATAGCATGGAAGGATTTGCGCCTAGCATACCAAAAAGCGGATTGTTTTGCATGTTGTTTAAATTGTTGCCATCTGCATTGCCGGAAAAATTCATATTGCCAAACATATTCATTAGCATTTGCGGGTCAAACATAATTCTCCCTCCTTATCACATTATATTATATGCAGTCATATAATAGTTAGTGATTAAAGGAGGGATATATGGGTAAAAATGTAAGAAACTTTAAAGGTTATAACAATAGCTCTTGCTCAAACGGCACGAATAATTTTAAAGGTACATATACAAAAAAGGACGCAGAGGCAGATGTGCAAAGTCAATTTAATAAGTATAGCGGATATTCCGAAAATCAACTTATAGATGAGTTTTACAAAGAAGTTGCAAAGCAGCAACAACTTGGAAATTTAAGTCCCGAAATGTTGCAAAATTTTTATAATATGATGTCGCCTAATATGTCGCCTGCTCAAAAGAAAAAAATGAAAGCATTAATCGACAGTATAAAGTAAAATTTGTCAATACAAATTTATATTAATAATATATTATTTTCTATTTACAAAACGGATAAAATATGGTAAAATATTTTTTGTAATTTAAAGCATTTACTTAAAATATTTTTGCCATATTTTTTATTTTTTTCTAAGCAATAAAATTGCAGTAATATTAGTAAAAAATTTGCAAATTCATTTATGTAAAAAGCATTAAGAAATAGTATAAAATACGCGAGGTAAGACTATTGAATTTCAAAAGATTGGAACTGTACGGATTTAAATCTTTCGCCGATAAAACCGTCATTGAATTTAATGAGGGTATTACCGGTATTGTTGGACCTAACGGAAGTGGTAAAAGTAACTTTTCGGATGCGATAAAGTGGGTACTAGGCGAGCAATCGGCTAAACAACTGCGTGGTAAAAACATGCAAGACGTTATATTTGTAGGTACTCAAAGACGTACTCAAATGAGTTATTGCGAAGTTACATTGGTGTTTGACAATACCGACCAAAAAATATTTAAAACGCTTGCTTTTGACGAAGTAAGTTTTACAAGAAAGCTATACCGCTCGGGGGATAGTGAGTATTTGCTTAACGGCACGCCTATTTTGCTTAAAAATATGCGTGACATAATTCGTGATACAGGTCTTGGTAAGGATGGTTACAGCATTATCGGACAAGGCAGAGTTGCCGAAATTATCAACTCTAAGCCTGAAAACAGAAGAGTTATCTTTGAAGAGGCCGCAGGTATTAGTAAGTATAAAAAGAGAAAAGACGAGGCGGAAGATAAGCTTGAAAAAACCCGCGACCATTTAGATAGAGTACAAGACATTATAAAAGAATTGGAAAGACAGCTTACTCCGCTTGCGAAAAAGGCGGAAAATGCGAAAAAGTATTTGCAATTATATGATAATTTGCGTCAGTTGGAAGTTAATCACTTTTTGTACGCTTATGAAAATAATGACAAGGAAATTGACAAAATAAACGAGCTTATTAAGGCTATTAGCGAAGAAATAGAGTTTGTATCCTCTAAAATCAAGCAAAATGACAGCGATTATTTTGCGAATTTGGAAAAAATCCAAAAAATTGAAGAGGATTTGAACGAATATAGGGAGCTAAGAACTAAAATATTAGTTGCCAACCAAGAAAAATTGGGTAAAGGCGAGACTTTGCAAGAAAGGCTTAGCTATGGCAAAGCGGAAGAAAAAAATCTGCTTAATGAAATAGAGAAAAATACTCAAAAAATAGACGATATTGAAGAACTTATTGAGGCTTTAAATAAAAAACACGACGAAATTTTGTTTGAGTTGAATACGCTAAAAAGTGAATATGAGACAAAAGAAAACGAAATGTTGAAGTTGACTGACGAAATCAACCGAAGTAATGCCGAATTTGAGCAATCGGAAAGAAAAATGTTGGAGGCAATCAAAAAGCTATCCGACGCCGATGTCGACTACACGAAACTTAACACTCAGTTTGAATATTTATCACAAGATAAAATCGAGCAAGAAGAGGAAATAATTAATTTAAAGCAGGATATCGAAAGCACAGAGGAAGAAAAACAAGCTGTAGAAAAAGAAATTAACCGTATTCAAACGGAGAGAAATAATATATACAGAGAAGTCAGCGAGTGCAAAAAAAATCAAAGCGATAACAGAGTAAAAATGACTTTGCTCGAAAATAATATACGTGAATGTAAAAGTGCTTTGGCATCTTATGAAATGCAAAAAACGGTTATTACAAGAGCAAAAAATCAATATGAAAGCTTTGCTGCATCCGTACAAAAAATTATGCAACATGCAAAACAAGATAAAGTTTTGGATAGCAAAATTTTAGGTGTTGTCGCAGAGTTGATTAACGTACCTGCACGATATGAGGTTGCAGTTGAAGTTGCTCTTGGCGGCGCACTGCAAAATATAGTAACGGCAAATATTGATGATGTAAAATATTGTATTGAAGTACTAAAGAAATTTAGACTTGGTACAATTACATTTTTGCCGATAAGCTCTATGCGTCCACGCCTTTTAAATGAAGAACAAAAAAATGTATTAAAAGAGGTAGGCGTTGAAGGTGTCGCATCCGATTTGATTGGATATAATAAGGCTTACGACAATGTGTTTAAAAATTTGCTTGGTGCGACTATTGTCTGCGATACTTATGACAATGCAAGCAGAATTGCTAAAAAATATAATCGCGCATTTAGGATTGTAACCCTTGAGGGAGAAATTTTCAGTACACAAGGCTCGGTAACGGGTGGTAGCAGAAAGCAAGATGCAATCGGTATTTTGGGCAGAGAGCGTGAACTTGAGTTTGTGATAAAAAATATAGAAAAAACAACTCAAATGCTTAAAAAATCGAACGAAGATTTTGAAATTTGCAACAAAAACAACGAACAACTTAACTTTTTGATTGGTAATTTAAATCAACAGTTAATTGATAAGGAAGTTTTATTCAATACCGAAACTAACAAATTAAATGACATTTCCGATAAATTGGATGTAATTGTTGAGGATTTGCAAAATAAAAGCACTGCTTACAATGAGCTTTGCGAAAAATTGACTATTATTGAAAAAAGCTTGTCGGGCGCAGGCAGATTAAGAACAGATATCAGCAGTCAAACTAGCGATTTTGACGACCAAAAAGCAAAATCAAGAGAGAACTTGAACAGTAAAGTCGACGAGAGAAACAAACTTTCTGCAAACCTTGCCAATATGAAAGTGAGAATAGCTGATATTGCAAATAAATTGACCATTTGTCAAGGCGATATCGACCGTGAAGTTGTTATCAAATCGGATGCTAGGAATGCGATTGTTGTTGCAAAAAGTAATTTGGAAAAGGTACGCGCGCATATTGAAGATACCGAAAATCAAATGAACAATGCGGTTTTGTCTGAAGCAGATAAGGCTAAAGTAAACGAAATAGATGGTAAAATAGAAAGTTTGACAAGTCAAAAGAATACTTTAAACAATACAAACCGCAGTTTACTTTTGGAAAAGGACGAAAATAATACAAGGCTGCAAACAGCTACAAACAAAAAGACCAAGGAAGAAGGTAATATAGAAAAATTGCGTGTTCAATTTGAAAATTTGACTGCAAGGATAGACGAAGAATACGGATTGAATTACGAAAGCAGTTTGCCATATAAATTGGAAGAGTATAATGACAGTGAAAGTATAACTGAAATTGCTCATTTAAAGAGGGCTATAAATAGTTTGGGCGAAGTAAGTCCAAGTTCGATAAGCGAGTATGAGGAACTAAACGAACGACATACAGGACTTGTTACCGAAAGGGACGACTTGGTAAAAGCGGAAAACGATTTACTTGGCATTATTCGTGATCTAAGCCGTGAAATGCAAGAGATTTTTGATACCGAATTTGCTAAAATAGCTAAAAATTTTGAAGTAACGTTTAAAGAGATATTTGGCGGTGGTACAGGAAAATTACAAATTGACCCGCATGCAGATGACCCATTGACAGCTGGTGTAGAAATTGTTGCGATGTTGCCGGGTAAAAATACCAAAAACTTGTCAGCTTTGAGCGGTGGAGAAATGGCACTTACTGCAATCGCGATTTTGTTCTCTATCCTAAAAACAAAACCTATGCCATTCTGCTTGCTTGACGAAATCGAGGCTGCACTTGACGACGGTAATGCGGCATTGTTTGCAAAATATTTGAAAAAATTTGTCGGCAATACTCAATTTATCGTTATTACACACAGAAAACCTACAATGGAACAAGCGGACAGGCTATTTGGTGTTACAATGGAAGAGCGCGGTGTATCCAAGGTTGTTTCGGTCGAGCTTTCGGAAGCTGTTAAGAATATAAGTGAAGATTAAAGTACATAAAACTTTTATATTTAATATTAAGGAGAATTATGGGGATTTTTAGTAAAATAAGCAACGGACTTAAGAAAACAAAAGAAAATTTCAGCCGTAAAATATACGAATTATTTAAAGGAAGAGCTATCGATGACGATTTTTACGAAGAGTTGGAAATGGCTTTGATAAGTGCGGATGTAGGCTTTACGGCAACTGAAATGATTTGTGACAAACTTAAAGAGGCGTGCTATGAAAAAAGATTGACAGATACATCTCAAGCTAAAGATATTTTAAAACAAATAATGATTAGCGAAATAGATTATGAAATACCTGAGTATAAATATCCACTTGTCATTTTGGTTGCAGGTGTTAACGGCGTAGGCAAAACCACGGCAATCGGTAAGCTTGCAAAATACTTTAAGTCGGAGGGTAAATCGGTAGTGCTTGCCGCGGCAGATACATTCCGTGCGGCAGCAAGTGACCAATTAACCGTTTGGGCGGAACGTGCAGGTGTAAGGATTGTAAAACAAAGCGAGGGGAGCGACCCTGCGGCTGTAGTATTTGATGCGATAAGCAGTGCAAAGGCAAGAAAGGACGATGTCGTTTTGATTGATACCGCAGGTAGACTGCATAATAAAAAAAATCTAATGAACGAGCTTAACAAAATTCACAAAGTAGTAGATAGAGAATATCCCGATTGTGACTATCGCTCATACATTGTTTTGGATGCAACAACAGGTCAAAATGCCGTAGCTCAAGTTGAAACTTTCGGAGAAATATTTGATATAGACGGAATAATATTGAACAAACTTGACGGAACAGCAAAAGGTGGTGTGGTTTTTGCCATAAGCAGTGAGCAAGAAATTCCTGTTTGCTTTGTAGGCGTAGGCGAAAAAATTGACGATTTAATCAAATTCGATGCGACTAGCTTT